>ENA-OXEC01000288-OXEC01000288.1-human-gut-metagenome-genome-assembly--contig:-NODE-288-length-26712-cov-36.2211_pt1 | contig 26712 bp, 25 predicted proteins | sample MGYA00249351_ERZ652235 | MGnify/ENA primary metagenome ERZ652235 (study PRJEB26925, sample SAMN05826906) | human gut metagenome | biome: ENVO:2100002; feature: ENVO:00000062; material: ENVO:00002003...
TATAAGAGACAGAATTTACATAAATAAAAAAAGCCTTAGAAAATTCTAAGACTTTTATCAATTAAATTTGTTGGTATATGAAATTTATCCCACTTTAAATTATTTCTAAACTAGATTTTCAAATGATTAACTAATTCAATAAGTTCATTTGCTCTTTGCTTAGTTGTATTTATTTCTTCATACAATGTTTCTGAATTACTATTAATATGTTCAACATCGCCAACAATATTCATTACATCCTCTGTGGTTGCATTTGCAGCACTTGTAATATCATCTATTGACTTTGTCATAACATTAGTTGAATCATAAAGTTTTTGTGTAGATATATTAAATTCTTCAAAGATACTTACCATTTCATTTGATTCTTTAGTATATTGTTGCCCAGTAGCCAAGAACATTTCATAGTTTTTAACAACTTCAAAGTCTAAAAAGTTTAAAATACGTTCTGAATCTGAAACTAATTTTTCAACTGATTCTAAAGCTATGTCTACAACTTCTTGCATCTTGTAAGTTACATTTTTTGATTCTTCAGCCAAATCAGAAACTTCTTTCGCAACAACTGCAAATCCTTTTCCATGCTCACCAGCTCTAGCTGCTTCAATTGATGCGTTTAATGCAAGTAAGTTAGTTTGGTCACAAATATCTCCAATCATACCTATAGATTTTTTTATATATTCAATATTTTTAGAATTATTTATTGAATCTTTAAGATTGCTATGCATTTCAGTATAGACCTTGTCCAAATTATCTTTAGATATTATTATTTTATTATTGGCTTCTTCTATTCTATTATTGTTTTCCTTACTTACATTCATACCATTTATTGATCTATCTTTTATCATTCCCATTGTTTCAGTTACAGTACTAGTTGTAGCATTTATCTCTTCTGTATATGATGTAGTCTCTTCCATGACGCTTAAAACTCCCTGGGAATCATTAGTTATATTGTTTACTTTTTCTTTTAAAATTTCTATACTTTCAAAACATAGTTTAGCTGAGCCATCAATTAACTTACTATCTTCAATAACTCTACTTACTAAATTCCTTACCGAATTTCTCATATTTTCTATTTCTCTTGAAATAAAACCGATTTCATCTTCTTGATTTATAATAGATTCATCTACTCTAACACTAAAGTCTCCTTTAGATATAGCTAATAAAGTTTTTACAACTTTATTTATTGGTTCACTTATGTATCTTTTTAAGAATATAAAAATCAAGAATGCTGTTAGTATTGAAAATATCAGAATAATTCCTTCGATTATTAATAATGTATTTTTAATATCTTTATATGAATTCTCTGCTGAAATATCACAAGATACTATCCCCAAAACATCACCTGATTTGTCCTTTATTGGAACATTACACGATATAAGCATTCCCCATTCCTCATCTTTATATGGCTTTGTAAATGTTTCCATTCCTTTATTAAGAGATTCAAGTGCTTCTTCTGTATCGTAGTAATTTCCTTCAGAATTTACCGTTTCACCAATCTCATATGGATCACCATCTCCTTTAATACTTAATGTATCCACTCCATAAACTGTCGTTTTTCCATCTTTATCATAGCTTTCAGTATAAAGATATTTAAAATTATTATCTAACTTTATTTCTGTAAAATCTTTTTGAAGTGATTTATAATATGCATCTTCCATATCTTTATTTTCCATAAAGTTTTCAAATTTATCTGTATCTATCATATTTACAATTGACCTTAGAGATTTTAATGCTTCTTCCGCTGTCTGATTAATCGTATGATTATATATGTATATCCCCCCAGATATTGATGTCATAACAATTAATAAAGAAAATACCGTGAAAATTACTATTAATCCTCTTTTTTTAATATTCATTTTTTCAGTTTCACTCCAAATCTTAGTAAATTAAATTTTTATATATAATTATCCAATTTATTATAAGTTAATCTATACTTTATTGTCAATATAAGCTATAATATGAATAAAAATGAATAATTTAATGATTTATTTTTTATAATCAAAAAAGAACCTGCTTTTACACAAGTTCCAATTTGAAAAATATTTTATTACTATCATAACTCAGTATATTTTTTGCTATTTCCCTTTGACTTCTCAACTGGATATTTCTTTTCATTCTTATCCATTTTGCTATTTATAATTTCATCTATATCAACACCAATACAATCTGCCATATGTACACAATAAACTAAAACATCTGCAAGCTCTTCACAAACATGCTCTTTGTTATAATTTTCTTCATCCCATAAAAATTCTTCTAAAAGTTCACCTGCTTCTATTGATATTGCTTTTGATAAATTAGCTGGTGTATGGAACTGACTCCAGTCTCTGTCATTTCTGAACTTTCTTATTCTTTCTATTGTTTTTTGCATTTTGTTAAACCTCTATCTCTCATGTCTATTTATTTTATTATATCATTTATTGAATTTTATGATTATATAAATATCAGTATTAGTCCTTATAAATTCAAATTAAATATTGAAAAAATATTTCATAAAACCTAAAAAATGAGATATAGTTGACTTTCTATTGCTTCCATATTTAAAATCTCCCTTCATAACTAAATAACAATTCCATCACAATGATCAACTTCATGCTGAATAATTTGTGCAATCCAGCCAGAATATTTTTGTCTTTGCTTTTTAAATCCAGCATCCAAAAACTCCACTTCAATATCTTTATATCGCGTAGTCTTTCTCACTCCTAATAATGAAAGACATCCTTCTTCTGTTTCATATGGTCCGGATTTTTTCACAATCACTGGATTAATCATTGGAATATTAGCAAATCCCATGCTTACTACAATTATACGTTTTTTTACACCAATCATATTAGCAGCCATTCCAACACAACCATCTTCGTTTGCTTTCAGTGTATCCAGTAAATCTTGAATTACATGCTTGTCTGCTTCCGTTGCCTGTTCAGATTTTTGATTGAGGAAAAACACATCCCTCATTATTGGTCTAATCATCCACCTCAATTCCTTTCATTTAACTTATGTTTCTTTTATTATATCATTTATCTGATATTATCTGATAGAAATTTAACTTTGCATATAATATATATAAAAAGAAGCTTTAGAAATTCTAAGACTTTTATCACAAAAAATCGCTATATTTACAAATTATAAAAATAACTTTTGTATATTTAAAGACATTTTTCGGGTGGTGACTGTCACCATTTATACTCTTCCAAGAGATTAACCGTATTATTAACTTCTTGTTATAAAAGCATCGTATGCCTTGATTTTTTTACCAAAATATATTAGAATTCTTACAATAATATAAGGGTAAAGGATGAAATTAAATGCAAAAAAAGTAACTATGCGCGATATAGCAAAAAAGGTGGAGTGTCGCCTGCAAGTGTTTCTATGATACTTAATAAAAAAGTATTTCTAGATTTTCTGACGATACAATATCTCTGATTTATAAAACTTGTGAAGAATTGGGATATAAAACTAAGCATAAAATAACAATAATATAGAAAACAGCAATCTCATTTACATTATCTGCCCTTCTGTTATCAATCCATACTTTGCTACAATTATACAAAGTATTGAAAATAGTGCATATTATAATGGATATGAAACTGCTATTTTAACTACATATTGGGATGAAAATCGTGAACATTACATAATTGATAGACTCTCATCAAGTAATGCATGTGGTGTTATATTTTCAATGATACCTCAAAATCCTGAACTTGCATTTAAATTAAATGATAAAATACCTGTAATTGCAATTGGAGATCGTAAAAATGAACTTGGTATTGATACTGTAGATATTAATAATTTCAATGCTGGAAAGCTTGTTGCAAAGCATTTAATCGAACTTAATCATAAAAATATTGCTTATGTTTCAACTACATTAAATGATCACCACTCTGCAAGAATCAGACGTTTAAAGGGAATTAAAAAAGAATATGAAGAAAATTGTCCCGAAGGTAATGTACATATTTTTACACGCGATATATCTCCTAAAACAGAAATCAAAAGCATAACATTAGAACATGATGTTGGATATGGTCTTACTCTAGAGTGCATTAAAAAGGCTCCAGAAATTACTGCAATTGTAGCAATAAATGATATGGTTGCTTATGGTGTTATAGATGCAATTCATTCTTTAGGACTCAAGGTTCCCGAAGATATAAGCGTATGCGGATTTGATAACATATATCCATCTAAACTTTCGCCTATTGAGCTAACAACTGTTGACCATTCTCTTGAAAAATGTGGTGAAAGCGCATTTAATCTTCTAATAGATAAATTAAATTCTGAACCTTCAAAAGCACACTCTTCTGCAATAACACGAGTTGAATATGTAAGCAAACTAGTTGTTAGAAATACTACTAAAAAATCAACTTTTTAACATCATAAATAAATTGCGTGGAATCAGAGTTTAGTGAAAAATAACCGAAATTCAATATATTATAAGCTCGATTTGAGAGCTTTATTTCGGTTATTTATCATTAAACTTTGTACATCCCTTATTTATAGTTTTCAGTAAAAACTTTATACTTTTATTAGCTTATAAATGTCCTTTACAGAATTGAATATATGAGTAGGTTTATATTTTGAAGCTTTAATTTCTTCTTTATTGGTTTCTCCAGTGAATACAGCAGCTGTGTCTACTCCGCTTTTTAGCCCACATAAAATATCTGTAATTTATTGATTTATTATTTTTCTTGCCACATCTGGATAGTTGGTAATTATTGAATCAATCTGATTTTCATATAAAAGTTTCATATCTTTTTCTTCATTAACAGTCCAAACATGCAAAAGCATATTTTCTTTTTTACATTCTTCTATAAGATTTTCATATTGAAGATTATATCCACAAGGATGCAGTGCAGTAACACCTAATTTTTTAGCATATTCTAAAATACCTATCCATCCATCACAATATAATAACCCAGTAGGTACCCTATTATTAAGTTCTTTAATTCTCTTTATTGTATAATGATTGAAAGATGAATATATTATTCTATCTTCCATTTTCATTTCTTTTGCGAGTTTTAATACTTTTTCTTCTATTCCTTCATAAAAAATAATTCCAGTTTTAATCTCTACATTTATTATTAAGTTTGTTGGTTTTAAAAGCTCATATACTTCTTTGAGTGTTGGAATCTTTACCTCTTCATATTTTTCATTACCATAATTAAAATTGAACTTTTTAAGTTCATCCAATGTATAATCTTTTACATACCCCTTACCATTACTTGTTCTATCTATTTTTTCATCATGTATTACGACTAATTCTTTATCTTTTGTAAGCTGTACATCTAATTCAATACCATCTGCTTTTTCATCTATTGCAAGCTTAAATGCTTCTAAAGTATTTTCTGGTGCATACCCTGAAGCACCTCTATGTGCCCAAATCCTTGTCTTGTACATAATTTATCTCCTTATACATAACTTATAATGTAAAAAGAGTATCTAACAATTAATTATTGTGGATACTCTTTTTTAATTTAATGCTTATATAATAATTATATTCAGTCCACTACTTATTAATGGTGTTATATTCTTTAATCGATTTATTTATACTGTCTGCCATAGCTTTTACAGTTTCTTCTGGAGATTGTTTTCCATTAAGCATATTTTCGATTTCAGTTTCAACTGTTTGTCTAGCTTCTGGGAATACGCTAAGTAATGCTCCAGCATATTCTGGTGCTGAACTGTGAAGTTGATCAATTGCTGTTTGAAATTGTGGGAATTCTTTAACATTATCTTTAAATACTTGTTCATTTTGTGCATCTGTTGTAACAGGGAAATATCCAGTGTTAGCATTCCAATAAGCTTGTGATTCTGGAGAAATCAAGAATTTCACAAATTCCCATGTAGCATCTTTCTTAGCTTCATCCTTATTATCTAAAGCCCATAAAGAAGCACCACCAATTGAAACTCCGCCTTTAGAGCCATCAACAACACTTGGGAAGTATGCAGTACCAACTTCAAATTTACCATCAACATCTTTTAAGATTTGTTTTAATGAAGCTATTGAACCTAATGTCATTGCTGATTTCCCAGCTGAAAAGTCAGCAAGTCCTGCATCACCACCACGACCTACATTTGCTGTACATCCCTTGTCATATAAACTCTTCCATGCAGTTAAAATATTTAAAGCTGCTCCATTTTTGTCAAATTCAACTGAAGTTGCAGCGCCTTCTCTACCATTTCCGTTATCTGCATATTGAAGGCCTTGTTTACATATAAATTGTTCAAAGAACCATCCATAAATTCCTAGTGATATAGCATTTGTTGCTCCACCTTCTGATGTTAAATCTCCTGATATGTTTTCAATTTGAGAAAAGCTTTCTGGTGCTTTTTCAATTCCCGCCTTATCAAACATATCTTTATTATAATATAATATAGGTGTTGATGAATTAAAAGGCATTGAATATAACTTATTATCTACAGAATAATATGCTGCTATGTTAGGTTCAATTTTTGAAACATCATACTTATCTTTATCAATTAACTCCTGCATTGGAGTTATCCAGCCTGAATCTACCATAAAACGAGTACCAATATCATAAATTTGTACTAAATCTGCTCCCATATTTCCAAGCTGTGCGCTTTTAAGTTTATTTATTGAATCATCATATTCCCCTTGATATTGTGCATCTACAAAAATTCCTTTATCATTTTCGCTGTTGAATTTATCAACTAAGTAAGTAAGAGCTTCTCCATTTACTCCACCCATAGAGTGCCAGAATGTTATTGTTGTCTTCTGAGCATCACTACCATTTGATGATGCATCAGCAGTCCCCTGACTAGCTCCGCCACATCCTGCAAGTGTAGTTAAAGCCATTGTAGCAGTTAAAACAAGTGGTAAGAATTTCTTTAATTTCATTTTTGTTTTCTCCCTTCAACTTTAAAAAATCATAATCTTTTTATATTAAACAGCATGTATTTTAAATTTGATCTTCTTAATATTAATACATGTTGTTTTTAGCCAACATAATAATCGATACATTTTACTTTTTAGTATATTTAGCCTTTAACGGCTCCTGAGAACATTCCTCTTATAAGCTGCTTTTGACCAACAACAAAGATTAATAGTGAAGGTACAATTATCATTACAACACCTGCAATCATCATCGTTATAGATTGAGAATCAATGCTGTTAAGCATACTTATACCAATTTGAACAGTTCTCATCTTATCAGAGCCAGTTACTAGAAGAGGCCACATATACATATTCCATGCATTTATAAATGTATAAACTGCCATTGCACCTATTGCCGATTTTGTAAGCGGCATTAAAATCTTGCATATAAATTTTAAATTTGTACATCCATCTATTTTTGCTGATTCATAAAGAGCAATTGGGAATGATAAATAAAATTGTCTGAATAAGAATATTCCCATGGCTGATGTTAAATATGGAACGATAAGTACCTGATATGAATCTAACCAGTTCCATGAACTTACTGTTAAGTAATTTGAAATAATTGTTGCTTCACCCGGAATCATCATTGTTGACATAACAAGCATAAACAATATTTCTTTGCCCTTAAAATTTAAGAACGAGAATGAAAATGCTGCTAGTGAACAAGATACTATCTGCCCAAGTGTTATAAGTCCCGCTACTACAAATGAATTGAATACAAATTTAAATAAAGGAACCTTTTTTAATACATCTACAAAGTTTGATATGGTTGGATTTTTAGGTATTAAATTTAAATCTGTTGTAAATACTTCACTTGATGGCATAAAAGCAATACTTAAAGCATATAAAAGCGGTAAAAGGACAATTAATACAACAACTAGATTAACTGCTAGTCTTAAAGAAGATTTAATTCTTTTTCTATTTTTGTGTTTTCTTCTCATTTTTGTTTGAATGTCTTCTATTTCTTTTTTGTTTATATTCTCATTAATTACAGCTTCCATTAATACTTGACCCCTTTCTTCTCCATTTTGAACATTACTAAAGTAAGTATCATTATTATTGCAAAAAGTATAACTGACTGTGCTGCTGCACTACCAAAACGATAATTAAAAAATGCGTCTCTATAAATTGAATATACAAGAAGGTTTGTAGACTCTCCTGGACCACCTTGTGTTAATATCTTAACTTGTCCAAAAGCCTGGAACGCTTGTATTATATTTACTACGAAAGTATAGAATAGAATTGGACTAAGCCCAGGAAGCGTTAATTTGAAAAACTGATGAATTGAATTTGCACCATCAATTGATGCTCTTTCATATATGGATTCATCAATATTGCTTAATCCAGCTGAAAAATACAAGAAATTAATACCGCTATTAAGCCATGCAGTTAGTACTGCAACACAAATTAATGCATACTTAGGGTCTGTCAGCCAATTTATATTAGAATTTAAAACTTTATTTGCAATTCCTACTGACGGATGAAGAATGATCTTAAATATCATTGCAGCTGACGAAGATGCAATTGCCATTGGAAGTGCATAAGCTGTGCTGAATGCTCTTATTCCAGGGAAGGATTTATTACATAATACAGCAGTTAAAAGTCCAATTGCCATGCTTCCTAAAACAACTATAGCTACAAAAACAAACGTAACAACTAAACTGTTATAAAAGGAAGGTGATGAAAATAAATCTGTATAATTTTCAAATCCTACAAATAATTTTGGTTGTCCCATTTTATCTGTTTTGTATAAGCTTAAATATAATGTTTTAAAAAATGGATAAAATAGAAATAATGAAAATATTATAAGACTCGGCATAATAAATGAATATGGTTCGATTTTAAATCTTTTTGTTTTATTCATCACATAAACCTCCTTTAACTTCCTCATGTAAGATATTCTTCTCGCTTTTTTCATAAAAAATGCATATATTTTTTGTATATATTAAAACCTCCGCCTTATCTCCTATCCCCAAATTACAATTATCTTTAAAAATTGCTGTTAAATCATTATCACCAATTTTAAAATAAATATTTGTTTTATCTCCAAGCATTTCACTTAAATCTACTTTTACACTAATTGGCGAAGATATATATTCTTTATCTCTTTCTGTCATATCAATGTTGTTTGTAATATGCTCTGGTCGTATTCCTATAATTACATTTTTGTTTTCATATCCTTTTTTAATTAACAAATCACTTTTACTTTTGGGTAAATATACTTTTTCATTGCCAAGATTAAAGTACATTAATTGATTTTCATTTTTCAATTGACATTTTATAAAGTTCATTGATGGAAGTCCTATAAATCCTGCAACAAATTTATTAACTGGATTATCATATAATGCCTCTGGTGTATCTATCTGATGTACCTCTCCATCTTTTAATACAACTATCTTTGTACCAAGTGTCATAGCTTCTGTCTGATCATGAGTTACATATATAATTGTATTGTTTAATTTTTTATGAAGCTTTGACATTTCAACTCTCATATGATTTCTTAATTTTGCATCTAAATTTGATAAGGGCTCGTCCATAAGCAAAATCTTTGGGTTTCTTATTATTGCACTAGCAATTGCAACTCTCTGCTTTTGTCCTCCAGATAATTCTTTTGGCATTCTTTTTAATAGCTGCTGAATCCCTAAAATTTCTGCAATTTCATTTACTTTTTCTTTTATAGTATTTTTCGAAACTTTTCTTACCTTTAAAGAAAATGCTATATTATCATAAACAGACATGGTTGGGTATAATGCATAATTTTGAAATACCATGCTTAGATCTCTTTCTTTGTGAGTTAGATAGTTTGCAAACTGTCCATCTAGCCACATTTCACCTTCACTTATTTCTTCAAGACCAGCTATCATTCTAAGTGTTGTTGACTTACCGCATCCTGATGGTCCAACTAAAATCACAAAATCTTTATCATCAACTTCTAAATTAACGTTTTTAACTGCATATGACTCCTCATCATATTTTTTACATATATTTTTAAGCAATAGTTTCGGCACTTAATTTACCTCCTCATAAAACTTGATTGTAATAAATTTCTTTAGTAAACTTTGTTGAACTTTTTTCAAAAATTTTCCTTCCAACAATTTGAATCTTATCACCACGCAAAATCAAAGTCAATTTAATGTAATTGTTTACTGTCACTATTTACGTAGTATTTACACAATCTTTACAGGCCTTTATAAGTATCTTTACTTTGATTTAACACTTCCATGTAGATTAAATAAATCACATTATAAAATAAATTTAATATAATCTATTGCATAATAAGTTCTTTTTGTCTATTATTGTATAGTATTTATTAATAAACTTTAATAGAAAGGTAGGTCTACAAAGTGAAGCAAAATAAACGTAATATAGTTATAGCTATTATGCTAGCAATGTTTTTAGCTGCTTTTGAAGGAACGGTTGTGACTACTGCTATGCCAACCATTTCAAAAAGCTTAAATGGTTTTAATCTAATTAGTTGGGTATTCTCTTCTTATTTGTTAACATCAGCAGTATCTACTCCAGTATATGGTAAACTATCTGATTTATATGGTAGACGAAAGATTATAGTTACCGGAATAATAATATTTATTATAGGAAGCTTTTTATGTGCTTTATCTACAAGTATGGTTCATTTAATATTATTCCGTACAATTCAGGGTATTGGTGCTGGATCAATATTAACTATATCTTTTACTATTGTAGGAGATATATTTGAAATTGAGGAAAGAGCAAAAATTCAAGGTACACTTAATACTGTATGGGGGATAGCTGGTTTAATCGGACCTTTTATAGGTGGCTTTATACTAGATTATTTATCATGGCATTGGATATTTCTTATAAATGTTCCATTTGGAATAATATCTATTGTATTACTTATGAATAATTTTGACGAAGAGCTTATAAAGAAAAAGTCAATAATAGATTATCAAGGTATAGTAATTCTTACTCTTGCAATAGTATCATTGTTATTTGGAACCATGCAAATTGAAAATGGTGTTACAAAAATGATACCATATATATTAGTAACAATGGTTTTACTGTTCACTTTTTACTTATTTGAAAAGAAATCTACTGAACCATTAATACCCTTTAACATTTTTAATAGAACTACAATAATTATAAATATAATTGGCTTTGTAGCTTCTGTGGTTATAGTAATAATAGACTCATATATGCCTATATATATTCAAAATGTTTTAGGTTATAATGCAACTATTTCTGGCCTATCTTTAGCACCTATGTCTATAAGTTGGCTTTTATCAACATTTACCTTAGGTAAGTTGCTTACAAAAGTAGGAGAAAAACGAATTCTTCAAGTTTGCAGTGTTATTATGCTAATTAGTTCAAGTTTGCTTATAACTTTAAAAAGCATATCTTCCCTACCAGTAGTTATTATAATAGTGATTATTATGGGATATGGCGCTGGAGCATTATTTACAATAGTAACAATTGTAGCGCAAATTGGAGCAGAAGAATCTATGAGAGGTGTTGCAACTTCTACTAATTCTCTTATCCGTACTTTAGGACAAACCATAGGGGTAAGTATATTTGGTTCAATATTAAATAATGGTATTGAAATTTACTTTAAGGAACAATACATAGAGGGAATAAACTCCAATAACATATTTACAGCCATAGATAATAATATAATAAAAGCTGTTGATGGAAGTAATGCTATGTTTAATGGAATGCATTTTATATTTATTGCCATGACATTTGTTGCAGCAATTAATTTAATAACAACATTTTTACTTCCTAAAAAGTCAATTATAAAAGACTAAGAAAAAATAAGCAACAAGAATTTATATTAATTTTCACTAATATAAATTCTTGTTGCTTATTCAATAGGAAATCTAAGTGCTAACGATGATAAACTAAAATTTATTGGATCCTCAGTTGTAAATGCATTATTACCAAAAAATAAACCTGGATTATTTTCTAATCTATTTAATGATAAATCTTTTAAAATATTTTGAATATATCTTAATTCTTATAATTCCATTGCTGCATCAAAACCAGTTCTTGTTGCATTCCATAAAGTTCCTCCTTTTACACCGCAATCTCCAACAACATAAGTATCATCAACAATATCCTTTCACATTTAAAGGTAACCTCTTCTTTTTTTAGAAGTTCTTTTAATGCAATCATGCTAATTTGTATGCCATCTGCACCAATTCTTTCTTCAGGAAGCAAACAGTTCTATAATGTGTTTAATTTCTCTTTACTACTTTGAGTTGCTACAACTTCAGGTGGTGTAAGCATGTATTGTCCAGATACTAATTTTATACTTGCTAAAGCTCCATATCTATGGATTACTTCTGCAATATCAGCTAAATCAGATATGTATAATGAATTACCTACATTAGTAATAGCTACACCTGAACTTTGTTTATCTACTGATGAAACCCCTAATGTAACAATTCTAGCTCCAGATTTAGCTAATGATTTTGTATAAGCTAAAAATTCTGGATTATCTCCACCATCCCTTCCACATAAAAATGCTCCTGCTGGTGAAACCTCAATACGATTTTTTACTACAACGTTTCCAATTTGAATAGGTTTAAAGATATTGGAATTTTTGTCCATAAAAGTCCCTCCCTTTATTATAATATTTATTTTTTAAAATTTTAAATAAAATAAAACAATGCATCTATAAGATTATCTTATAGATGCATTGTTTACAAATAATTCTACACATGGGTTTGTATTCTCTATTAAATAAGCTACACTAAATTTAATAGAATGATATATACCTTCTATTTCTACAAAAGAAAATCTACTGTTATTTAAGTCATTAATTCTCTTAGGTACAATACTTACTCCCATATTTAAATCTATCATCAACTTTAATATTGGGCTATCTACAACGGTCATAATTGGCTTAGGTTTAATATTATATTTGCCATAAAAGTCAGAAAAATGTTTATAAGTTTTTAATTTTTCTTCATATGCTACCATTATATTATTTTCCACGGCAAGTTCTTCTCTCGAAACTTTAAACTTACCTGCCAACTTATTATTAAAGCTAATCATAGCACATGCTTCATCTTCAAATATTATTTTATTACTAATATTTTTTGATTCCTCAATATCATATGACCATGTAAATACTACGTCATAAATTTTATTTTCTAATTCTTTACTTATTTTATTGAAGGATGCCTTTTTAAAGTCAATCTCTATTAGCGGATACATTTCCTTAAATCCTCTTAGAATTTGTGGCAGAAAAATTTCTTCAATGCCCCACATATTCCTATTGTAATCAATCCTTTAAATCCAAACGCTACACTTTCAGCTTTCCTTACTGCATTTTTATATCCTTCAACTACATTTTTCACTTCCTCATAGAATACCTTTCCAGCTTCAGTAAGTACAACACTTTTACTGGTTCTTATAAATAATTGAAAACCAACTTCAGCCCCTAATGAATTAATCTGCTGACTAATGACCGGCTGAGCCAAATGACATTCTTGTGCTACCTTAGTAAAATTTAAATTATCAGCTACACTTATAAAATAAATAATCTTGTCTATTTGCATATGATCCCCACTATTAAAAAAATTCTTCTAATATTATATCATTTATCTAATAAGATTTTGGACTTACATATAAAAAGAAGCCTTAGCTATTCTAAGACTTTTTCTTATAAAAATCAATTTTAAAATTTATTCTAGTTAACAAGCTCTTTTATAGCCTGTTCTAGCTCCTCAATGCAAATAATATTTTCCTTTAAATTTTTTATTAACTCTTCATCCAATAACACCTTATATCTATGTGCCAATCTATTTCTAAATTTTCTTATTTCTTTTATTTATATTTGCATCATAAGAATACATATGACATCTTTATTGGTTGCATTATAAGGTTCTACAGTTGCTACAAATTTTTGTGTGTTTTTTTCTCCACTATCATAAATTCTAATATTTACTTCTTTAATTTTATAATCCTTTATTATTTTTCATTTTCTCTTCATGCACTTAAGACCATTCACTCTTCATATTCATCCTCATAGCAATGCTTCCAAAGACATTTTCTATTGTTCATATCAACACCATATATTTTCAAGCTGATGGTTCATGGACTATATACTTCTAATCTATCCGTATCCCTTGGGTGTTAAGATAGTTGTCATAGAGAATAATTAATGTTATTCTCGTAAGAGATATAATTAAGGAGAGATAATCTATGACAAAAGATAATAGAAAGAATGTTACCACCTGAAAGTATTTCACCTTCTAAGTTATCATTTGAAACTGGAATAAGTAAATCAACTCTTGCAACATGGAAGACTAAAGCAACAGTTTCTCAAATAAAAAGTACTAATACATCTAATATTTTAGATAATAGCTGAGCAATTGCCTGTTGAATTAATCTATCTTGTGCAGTTGGTATTCCCAAAAATCTAACTCCACCATCTGGTTTAGATATTTCTTTTCTCCTTACAGGTGACGGATTATATTTATTTTCTAGTAGTTTAGTTTTAATTGTTTCCCTGTGTTTCTTGATATACTCGCGAAGTTCATCAGTCTTCATTCCATCAACACCATGGATTCCTTTATTACTAATTACTCTTTTAAGTGCTAAAAGCATATTATTTCTTTCTAGAACTTTTTCAAGTAGCCTACTATTATCAAATGCTTCATCGTTTACGCTTTCGCTATTTGGTAAAACCATGAAATTACTCGGCACCTTTGACATACCTTGAAGTTCCACTTCTACTTCCATCAACTGCCATCTATATTGAGTTTTCTACTTTCTTTGTAATTTCTTTGACTTATCCAAAGTTGTAAACCTCCTAACGTTCAGTCCTTCATCCGCTATCGCGATTAGCGGAGTTACTATGACTTCTGCTGACTTCTGATAGTTCAGCTATATATCACTATATAGGTTGTATACTAGAAATTTAATTCTTATGGAACTTATCTATCAGACCTCCCCAGGTAAGAACACGTACTTTCACCTCATACATCTGCCACATCTACTCTTTCTGTTTTGGATAGTTATAGGGCTTTACTTTGTTTGGCAAGTTTACCCACAGAATTGAGCCTCGAATGTGGTTCGTGTACCTCAGACCAAGGCTTTGCCGCCAACTTCCTTCGGATTCCACCTCACGATCGACACCCTTGTCTTAAGCTAATGGTTGGCACTATCAGCCCCAACCACGGACTTTCACCGATTAGCACGTGCCCATGCTGGGCACACCAAAAATAAATCCTAAACTTCAATGAGTTTAGGATTTTGTTAATTATTTATAAGAGTACTCTAATTCTTCGTACTCTGAATTTTCTGAATGATTATCTATAAACTTCCTTATCTCTGCAACTATAGTAGGTACAATTGAAAGCCCAAGAGCTACAAGCCAATGGTGAAGTTCAATTTTAGTTAGTCCTAATGCTGTTCGAATAGATGGAACTATAACAATTATCACCAAAGCTAAAAGCATACATGCCATACTTATGACCAATGAAGGATTATCTAAAAATGTTCGTTTAAAAATTGATTTTCTGCTACGAACTGTAAGAATATGAAGAATAGAAGTCCATCCCAATACTATAAATGCAAGAGTCTGTCCTATTTCAGCTGAAGGATTTTGAACACCAATATTCAAATAAGAACCAACATAATATGCTGCTAAAACAACCAGTGAACAAATGGCTGTCTGTTGTATAATTACATGTAACAGTCCACCGCTAAACAAGCTTTCTGTACGCTTTACTGGCATACTTTCCATAATTCTAGGATCAGATTCTTCCTTTGATAATTGAAGCCCTGGAATACCATCTCCTAAAACATTTATCAGAAGAAGCATAACTGGAGTAACTAAAACTCCCCATCCAACAATCTGTGCAAAGAGCATAACAAATATTTCAGATAGATTACATACTAATAAGAAATAAATAGTTTTTCTAATATTAGAGTAAACCTTACGCCCTTCATGGACAGCTTCCACAATCGTTGCAAAATTATCATCAGTTAAAATCATATCAGAAGCACTTTTTGCTACTTCCGTACCAGTTTTACCCATGGCTATTCCCACATCTGCTGCTTTTAATGCAGGCGCATCATTAACACCATCACCAGTCATGGCAACTACTTCTCCTTTTTTCTGCCATGCTTCCACAATCCGGATTTTATCTGCTGGTGCAACTCTTGCATAAACAGAATAATTTTCAATAGATGCTGCTAATTCCTCATCAGTCATTTCCTCTAAATCAGATCCTGTAATTGCCTTCTGATCTTCTGATAAAATACAAAGTTCCTTTGCAATGGCTGCTGCTGTAGCAGCATGATCTCCAGTAATCATAATTGTACGAATACCAGCTTTCTTAGCTGATTTAATTGCTTTAATAGCTTCAGGTCTTGGAGGATCAATAAGTCCTACAATTCCAGAAAAATCAAGATCTTTTTCCACAGATTCTAGCTCGTCTTCACTAGGAAGCACATCTATATGCTTAATTCCAAGTGCAATTACTCTTAAAGCATCATGAGCAAAAGAATCATGCAACTTTTGAATTTTATTTTTATTTTCCAATGATATCTTATTGAAAGGCAAACGATCCAAAGCTCCTTTCGTAAGAACAAGATATCCTCCTTTTGGATCTTCAATAATTACAGTCATCATTTTTCTTTCTGAAGAAAATGGAATCTCTGCTACTCTTGGATATTGCTCTTCAATTTGATCCTTGTCCAATCCTTTTTCATGGAAAAGTCTAATAATTGCAGTTTCAGTAGCATCTCCAATATACTGTGGACTTCCATCTTCATCTATCTGAATCAAGGCATTGCTAGCGCAAGCAAGCATTTTTAGGAATTCTATCTGATTTTGAGAAAATTCATCAGAATCTTTTACAGGATTTTCTCCATAAAGGCACAGTCGTTTAATTGACATTCTGTTTTGTGTTAGTGTTCCTGTTTTATCAGAACATATAATAGAAGTGTTACCTAATGTTTCAACAGCAGGAAGTTTACGAATTAATGCATTTTTCTTTACCATGTTCTTAACACCATTTGATAAAGTCAAAGTTACAATTAGAGACAATGTTTCAGGAACTGCAGCTACAGCTAAAGATACTGCCAAAAGCATCATATTCCCAAAATCAGAACCCTGTATCATACCTATAATAAATAAAATAACAGCAGATATAATAGCAATTGTACTGATATTCATTCCTACTTTATCCAATCTTTGCTGTAAAGGTGTTTTACCTTTTTTAGTATTTTCTAAAAATCCAGCAATCTTTCCAATCTGAGTATTCATACCAGTTTCCGTCACAACAGCAATACCATTACCTGCAGTAACCAAACATCCAGAGAATAACATATTGCTTTGTTCTGCAATAGGAACCTTACCTTCAGGTATCGCAAGCCCATTCTTCTCTAATGGTTCACTTTCTCCAGTAAGTGAAGATTCATCTACCATAAGACTGTTGCTCTCCAAAATTCTTGCATCTGCAGATATTAAAGATCCAGTTTCTATAACCATAATATCTCCTGGAACTAGCTCTACAGTATCAATTTCCTGACGAATTCCATCCCTTATTACAAGACAAGATGGACTATTCAAATCAGCAAGACTTTCTAATGCCTTCTCAGCCTTACCTTCCTGAGTAATGGCCAATATTAAATTCATAACAATAATTGATAATATTACAAGAGGTTCTATAAAACTTTCTTTATGCCTCAATGACAGCATAAAGGACATTACAACTGCTATAATCAAAACTATAGTTGATATATCTTTTAAATGGTGAAAAACTCTCTTAATAAGACTTGGTTTTTCTGCCTTTGCAAATTCATTTTTCCCATGTTTCAATTGCCTCTCCTCTATTTTTTCTGAAGAAAGACCCAGTTCCATGTTACTGCGTAACTCTTCTAATGCTTCTGTTTTATTCTTTTCATACCATTTCATATACTCATCCTTTCTATTTTTTATTAAGATTTAATTAAAAAACTATTTTTATATTGTTTTCTAATTAAATTATTAGGTAGAAACTCTACCTAATAATTTAATAAAAAAGTAGGCTTTTTTGCCTACTATAGTTTTACCATTAATACTGCCTTCTAAAATTGTTATTGTTCTAAAAGGTTATCATAGACTTTAAATAAAAGTTTTTTTAATGTTTGAATTTCTTCATCTGTCATTCCTTTTAAAAGCTTCTCCTGCATGCTATTAAATATTTTTCTGATATCATCTAATACTTTTTCTCCCTTAGGAGTAATTATGAGTTTCATAGCTCTATGATCTTCACTACTTACTGTTCTAATTATATATTCTTTCTTCTCCAAGCCATTAAGAAGACTAGTAATTGTCGGCCCACGCAAGTCCATTACTTCCTCTAGAAAGTGTCTAGTTATATTATGTCCAGCTAGAATATTATCATAAATAATTTCTAAAAGCCGTCCCTGCTGATTAGTAACCCCCATATCCTTAAGCTTCTTATCATTCATATAATACAATATATGATATATACTACAAAAAAAAGAATCAAAATTTTTTTCATCACTCTTAAGCATTGTCATTTCCTCTCAAGTTAAAATAGGTAGAAATACTACGTAATTTACTTTATTATATATATCTTTTTAATATTTGTCAATGATAACAACATTTTATTTATAATAGAATTATATAACATTGGCATAGTTCTTTTACAAATTCTAATTTTGATATTTTGCTTAATAAAGACAACTAATCCTAATTTGTACGGATGATTAATAAAGATTGCAATTGCAACTTTGATTTTAGTATGACAGCTATTGGGAAATTTCCAAATATTTTATCAAATACCTTTTGAACTGCTGATTCTTTTATAAATAATATATAACGTCTTAAAATTTCTTTTCCTTTTCAAGAGATATTTTTATCTTTGGATGCATCACTTGTGTGTTGTGATACTTTAATAATTCCTTAAAATTATCCTGTGTATCTGCATCAAGGAGAGTTCCCCTGTCATTCACTTCAATCCTCTCTAATTTAGCTTTTGTATAAAGAAGTGCTTTTTTTTAATCCTCCGCATCCTTTGTATGATAATATTGGAGGAATTAGTTTCGCATCTATTAAAAGAGGGTGCCCTCCTCTATTTTCACAAACTGGTTTTGCTAGCAATGCATTAGATTTCAAAAGTTTTTTTACTGTATGTACTGAAAAAAGAGGAATATCTGCAGGAGTAAATAAAATCTTGTCCCATTTATTCATTAAATACTGCAATCCTATTTTTGCAGAATCAAGCATTTCAGTAGTTTCATAATTTTCATTGTATAAACAAATTATATTTTCTTTTGATAAATGTTTTTCTAGCATTTTAGATTGAAATCCTGTAATTACAACTACAATATCTACTCCTGCCTGCTTAAGTGTTGTTATGACTCTGTTTATTATAGTAATTGAGCCATTTTTCATCATTGGTTTAAAATCATTCATACGTGATGACATTCCTGCTGCAACCACTACTGCTCCTGTCTTCATAAAACTTCCTCCTGATTTACTACCTCTTTGCTAATTTTAACTTATATTGATTATTTAATTACTCAGTTTTCAATTATATAAATTTTAATAAAGTTTCTATATTAAAACTTTTACTAGTATTTTAATCAGTATTATTCAAGTACTTGATATTAATAAAATACTTTAATGTGAATTCTTATTTAGAACATATATATCATTTTTTCATAGCATACTTTACACTTCTTTTCTTGTTTTTTCTTTATATATCAAGGGTTCCGACCGTTTTTTTCTATAAAAAAACAACGCCCCCCTTATTTCTATGTTAAAATTGAATCTCTCAACAAAGAAAACTAACTTAGAAAGGTTGTCGTTATTGTGGATTCAATTATAACTTATTTACTAATGTATAATCAACATTTAATTAAAATTATTTATGAATTACTTCTATTCATTTCGAAATATATACCACTTAAACAAATGATATTTGATGATTTAAATAGTCCTGAATATTAAAAGTTCAAAGTCGATAGACTCCCTATAATCTCAAAATTTGAAAAAGTAGATTATATATTGCTTTTAGAATATTACAAATATAAATACAATAAAATTTTGAAACCTGTCCAAAGATATAACGGTAAGTCAATTCCGGAATCAATTATACGTCCAAAGTGCGGTTCACCGTATGATTATATCTGCGATAACAATGGTAATAAAGGCCAGTTTCAATGCAAGATTTGTGGTCTTACTTTTAAAGAAAACAATAATGCAACTAAACCTTTAGTATTTAAATGTCCTTATTGTGGACATACACTCATTGTTCAAAAGGAGCGTAAGAACTTTAGAATACATAAATGTAAAAATCCTAAATGCACATATTACTTAAGAAATCTTAAAAAGATCCCAAAAGATTTTGATGAAAGTGACAAGCATAAATATAAGCTGATGTTAGTATAAAGTAGTGGACACATTAAGTCGAACTAAGTAAAATAATATTTAGTTAGAAAGGATGTGTCCATATATGGGAAAGGGCAGAAGATATGATAGTAGACTTATTTAAATCAGGAATTAGCTTAGCAGAGCTAAGTAGCGAATATGGCATTGCAAGATCAACAATCAATGGCTGGATTAAAGATGTAAAAGAAATTAAAGTAGATGAAAATGAAGTTATGACATTAAAAGAAGTTAAAGAACTAAAAAAAGAAATGGTAAGAATTAAAGAGGAAAATGAAATCTAAAAAAAAGCTATGGCCATATTTGCAACAAAAAATTAGATGAAGTAATAGAATTTATAGACAGCAATAAAACCAACTATGATATTAAGACTATGTGTTCCGTTCTGGGCGTAGCCAGAAGCACATATTATAAATCTCTTGACAAAACTAAATCTATAAGAAAACTAGAAAATGAGGCATTAAAAGCAGCTATTATAAGGATATATAAAGCTAATAAAGGTATATATGGTGCTCCTAGGATTCATCATATACTTGGTACAGAAGGCTTTAACGTCTCTTTGAAAAGAGTTCAAAGAAGAATGAAGGACCTTGATCTTTGCGCAATAACTGTCAAAAAATACAAACCTCATTCAAATAAAAAAGTAGTAGAAGGTTTAGAAAACGTTTTGAAAAGAGATTTTACGACCACTTCTATTAATGAAAAATGGGTAGGAGACATTACATATATTCATACTATCAAAGATGGTTGGTGCTATTTGGCTTCTGTTCTTGACTTACATTCTAAAAAAATAATTGGCTACGCTTTCGGTAAAAGAATGACTAATGATTTAGTTGTTAAGGCTTTAAAAAACGCCCATTACAACCAAAGCCCAGATAAAAATAAGCAGTTAATATTCCATACTGACTTAGGCTCTCAAGTGTGACAAGAAGTCGCATAATATATTGTCGAAAGACTGCTCTATCCATTCAGGGTAACTCTATCATGACTAGCGTGAATGGTAACGTTCGGGTTAGAAAGCTCATGAGACAATGTGGAAGTCCGAGTAGCCTAAACTGGGATAACTGCTAGAGTAAGAATGCTATGGAGAACATAAAGTGAATCATCGTACGAATCGTTACACGGAGAAAGCGAAATAGGCTGAAACGCTTTGACCAAAAGGTATGGAGTCTAGCAAAGGCCAAGTGTTAAACCAATGCGAATGGATATTGAACTCCCGGTTTAAAGATGGCTCCTAAGGCATTCATAATTATATATTATACGGAACTTGGTAAACCCTATATGTTCCTTTTAAATAAGGTATCAAACCGCAAGGAGAGAAATGACATAGAGGGCAGAAGAAAAGGATAAAAAGCGAATGCCATTTCTGTAATGGAAATGGATAAGGGTTCAAACTTTGCCCTAACCTGAAAGGGTGCAGACTTATCCTGTGGTGTTCCTTGGCAGGAAAGGATTGAATATCTATGAATTTTAGTACTTCAACGACGGGTAAAACCGAGAGACTAAAAGACACAAAACAACTCTCAACTCAATGGGAAACATTAAATTGGGAACAAATTAAATATGAAGTTAATAGACTCCAAACCAGAATTGCCAAAGCTATAGCAAAAGGAGAAAATAGTAAAGCAAAAAGACTACAATATCTCTTAACTCATTCTTTTTCAGCAAAAGCTTATGCAGTAAAAAAAGTAACTACTAACAAAGGTAAAAATACGTCCGGAATTGATAAAAAACTCTGGTCTACACATGCTTCTAAAATGAAAGCAACACTTTTACTCAATACGGGTAAATACAGAGCAAAACCACTCAGGCGTGTATACATCGATAAAAAAGGGAAAAAGAAAAAACGTCCACTAGGTATTCCTACTATGTATGACCGGGCAATGCAAACATTATATGCTTTAGCACTGGAACCTATCGCCGAAACAACGGGTGACTCCGTTTCCTTCGGATTTCGAAAAGGAAGAAGCGCAAAGGATGCTTGTGAACAACTTTTCTGTGTACTTGCACGAAAATGTTCCCCTAAATGGATTTTGGAAGGTGATATTAAAGGCTGTTTTGATAATATTAATCATGAATGGCTATTAGATAATATTCCTATGGATAAGCGAATAATGAAACAGTTCTTAAAGTCCGGGTATATCCATCACAGTCACCTATTTCCAACAGAAATAGGTTCGCCCCAAGGAGGAGCAATATCTAGTATCTATGCGAACATGACATTAGATGGACTAGAAAAACTGATTCAAGACAAGTACCACAGAAATTCTAAAGGCAACATTGAGAATCATTATAGAGCAAAAACCAAAGTTAATCTGGTTCGATATGCTGATGACTTTATCATCACAGCAAATACAAAGGAGACTGCCATAGAAATAAAATCTCTTGTTAGAGATTTTCTGCAATCTCGTGGACTTACTCTATCAGAAGAAAAAACACTTATCACCTATATAGATGATGGTTTTAATTTCTTAGGATGGACGTTTAAAAAGTTTAAAAACAAACTTATTGTTAAACCTTCCAAAGAATCAATTAAGAATGTCACAAAAAAATGTTCAACTATCATACTACGAGAAGGCAAAGCAAGTACTCAGCAAGATTTAATACGAAGAATAAATCAAGTACTCAATGGATGGAGTAACTACCACAATCATGTGGTTTCTTCGAAAGTATTCGCTATTATAAACAATAATGTTTATCTTCTTTTACAACGTTGGGCAAAACACCGACATCCTAATAAAAACAAATGGTGGAGGTTGAATAGATACTGGCATGCCAAAGACATCAGAATATGGGTATTCTCAACCAATGACATCGAGTTAATAAACCTTAAACAAATCAAGATAGTAAGACACTTAAAACTGCAAATATATAAAAACCCTTTTATAGATAAAGAATATTTTGACAAGAGAAAAATAAGACTCCGAATGGCTATCACTGCCCGAAAGGGTGAAGGAATGCTTGAGCCGTATGAGCGGGAAACTCTCACGTACGGTTCTTAGATGAGGGAAAGGGAGTAATCCCTTTTTCTTAATCGCTTACACTAGTAATGATTTAAAGGAAATATGTAAAAAGCTTAATATTACACAATCATTTAGTAAGAAAGGTTGTCCATATGACAATGCTTGTATAGAATCTTTTCATTCATCTATAAAGAAGGAAGAAATATATAGAAATACATACCGTACCTTCGAAGAAGCTAATATAGCTATTTTTAAATATATTGAAGCATGGTATAACAAAAAAAGACTACACTCTTCTATTAATTATATGACTCCTGATCAATGTGAATTATTAGCTAGAAGTGCAGCATAAAAAAAGTTTGACTTTTTGTGTCCAAGATATTGACATAAGACCACCTGCTTATGAATCAAAAATAATGATTTGCATAAATTTTGTATAATTAGAGCTTTCTGTTTTATAACCAATATATCTATTTTCATCAAGACTTCTAAACCATAACATATTGTTTACAAAACGCATCAATTGCTTAAGTGGCATAACCCTGTCAGATGGTCTATTATTGACTATATATCTCAATATTGAAACGCTATTATCTTGGAATTCGTAATTTAATGAAGGCATTAGCTTTTTTATTCCTTCAAGATCCCCGCTCATCGTTTCATAATTATATGATATCAAAACTTCTCCATCTATTGAGATTCTCTCATATAAAAAATTTTTTATATCTTTTTTTCTATATAAGTAGTCAACCTCTCCACTTTCCAATTTAAATATATAATGAAATTCAGCATATTCTGTTTCTTCATCAGCATTTAAATAATAATCATACACTCCTGGTGTTATATTTTTGTCAGTTAAATGTGTTGTTATATCAAATAAAGCTAACCCGATATTTGATTTTCCTGAAGCATTTTTCCCATATATAATTATTTTATTAAGTAAATCATCTTGAATACACCATTCATTGAATTTATAATCTCTAACATCCGAAAAATTTAGTTCTATATTTTGGTTAAAATTCTTAAAACCTTTGACTTCAAACTTTTGAGCATTACATCACTCTATCATAAATTATACATTTTTAAAACTTGAAATCAATAACAAGTGATAAATATCCGTAAAAAAATTACGGATATTTTAGAGCTTTTGCTTATTTTTATATCATTTAAAAGCTTTATTTCCCTTTATTATATTGTGTATCATTATTTTCCATAAAGAAAGATATATTAACAACTTTTTTAAGTACATTCCTCTATAATAATATTATCTTTTAGATTCAATTATTTTATTAAATAAACTTAAAAATTCTGCTGTTATTATAATAATGTCCATAATTATAATAAATCAACATAATCATATTAAATTAACGATACATTTACATTATCAAACTCTATTATATCTTCATAATCATAAGGAAATAACACAAATGCTCCAAAAATGCAGTTATTTATGTTTTTATGATTTTCAAAGAAATCTTTGTTTTTTCATAAATATTCATATTTTATTAAATTCTTATTTTTCAATAAATATTCATTTTTTATCAAATCTCACTTTTTAATAAATTTGCATTACACATTTTACTTATGATAAACTTGTCTAAAATGAAAATTTTAGTATAAAGTTATTTAAAAAGGATTTGATATAGAAATGAAAAAAATTATAAAAGTCGTTGGGGCTATTATTGAAAATAAAAATAATGAAATACTTTGTGCTCTACGCTCTCCAATTATGTCTACCCCAAACATGTGGGAATTTCCTGGTGGAAAGGTTGAAAATAATGAGACATTAAAAGAAGCTATAGAAAGAGAAATCAAAGAAGAGTTAAATTGTAATATTGAAGCTCTAAGCATTTTTAATGATAATATTCATGAATATGATAATTTTATAGTTAACTTAATTACTATAAAGTGTAAACTAATGTCTGGTACTCCTACAGCAAATGAGCATTCAAAGCTTATATGGCTAAAAAAAGAAAATTTAGATTCTTTAAAATGGGCTCCTGCAGATATTCCTGCTGTAATGAAGTTAATAAGCGAAACAGAGTCTGCCATATAGACATTGGGCTGCTGCATTTAATAATTCGTAATTCATTATATTTACATTTTAAATATATAACGTAACATCCTACAGCTTTTAGCATACGCTTAACTTAGTGCTTAAGGCCTTCTGAAATAGTAAGGTAGCCTGAAACAACTGTCTGAATATCTCTCACTCTCTTCTTTACTATTTACTTAATTATAATCATGATTTATATTATTACAATCCTTTCTCACACACGTACTTAAAGAAAGAATCTGCTGCTGGTGAGTGGTATCTGTTTTTCATTCTGGCTATGTAGAAATAGCTTTCCCAATCTGGTTTAATTATTGGAATTGCTTTTACATTTATGTATTGAATTGAATACATTTTAGGTAGGATTGCTATTCCAAAGTTTTGAGCTATAAGTCCTACAATTAGGCTGTCTTCTTCAACTTCATATGAAACTTTAGGGTATTCTCCTATTTTTTCAAACAATCCATCTATTACAGGTCTTAAACCACTACTTTTAGAAAATATGATTTGCTTATATGGTATTGTATCTTTTAAGTTTAGCTCTTTGTATTTAGTTAATGGATGACCATATGGCACTACTGCACACATTTCTTGCTTTTTAATTGGTACAAACTCAACCTCTGTTTCATTTTCCATTTTTGAGCAGAAACCAATATCATAAATTCCACTTTTTAAGCCTTCTACAATATCTTTAGTCACTCCTGTATAAAATTTAAAATCAATTTCTTTGTCTTTATTTATGTCTAAAAAATCATGAGCTACTTTTGGAATATCCTTTATTGCAAGTGGCTTTATTATAGATAAACTTATGTTTCCTCCACCTTCACTTATGTTTTGAAAGGAATTCACACTTATATCTAACATACTGATGATTTTACTAGCATCATTATAAAACATTTTTCCATATTTATTTAATACAACATTTCGTCCTTCTTTTTCAAATAATTTTACTCCTAATTCTTCTTCTAAAGAGGATATGGCATGACTTAAGCCTGGCTGAGTTATTTTCAATTTTTCAGCTGTTTTCCCATAATGCTCTAATTGTGCTAAAGTAACAAAATATCGCAAATGATATAAATTCAATATTTCCAAGTCCCTTCTAAAATATTATTTAGGCATATGAAAGAAAATAACAATTCCAAATATTCCGAGGATATTTTTCATCAGACAAGGAAGTAGATTACCCTCATAGCTAGGTCTATTAGGGTAATCTGGTGACGCAGTATGATGGAAAATAGGCAGGTGGATTGACTTATTATTTTTTTGATAATGCCTTATTATTATATATTAATTCATAAATAAAATGAATGAATTTCTATAAAATAAATCATTAGAATTTATGAAAAATATCTCATATAATTAATTAGTATTAGACACAATCAAAAAATAATAGACCAGTATATATGTATTATTT
>ENA-OXEC01000291-OXEC01000291.1-human-gut-metagenome-genome-assembly--contig:-NODE-291-length-26545-cov-38.6367_pt1 | contig 26545 bp, 23 predicted proteins | sample MGYA00249351_ERZ652235 | MGnify/ENA primary metagenome ERZ652235 (study PRJEB26925, sample SAMN05826906) | human gut metagenome | biome: ENVO:2100002; feature: ENVO:00000062; material: ENVO:00002003...
TGCGTTCTTGCGTAACATATTCATGATTCCATGAATATGAACTTAGGAACCTTGAACCAGTACTTCGATCTCTATTGCATGTAATTTTATTATGAACAGATGAAATAGTTTTGCTTCCTTCTGTTACAATAATTCCAGATACTATATTTACCATATGATTCTTTATCGCAGAAGAATATGGCAGATTTAACTCTGAAATATAGTTGATAATTGTTTCATTTTGGTTTAATATTGTTGTCAGCATATAAATCTCCTTAGATTTGGTTTCGCAACAATAAATCTAGCATGTTTGAGGTTTACATGCTACTTTTTTATTTAAAATTATACTGGTAAAATATCAATAAAAATCCGATGGTAAATTTTCTTAAATTAATGCACAAGTCAAGTAAATTACAATTTGAAAAGGTAATAAATAGATATTTTGATTTAATTAAATTTAGAAAATCAGTAATGAAGTACATTAAAATAATCATATATATACAAAAGAAAATGAAAATATTTGACAATAGTTTGATGTCAAACTATAATGATCTTATGAGAGTAGAAGATATAATATCATTAATTTCAAGAATAAGAGATCACGCAAATACATTTATTACAGATGAAATGAATAAATGTGGTTTGAAGGGCTTTGCACCTTCTCATGGAGACATTATTTTTGCACTTTTATATAATGAAAAATTAACTATGAAGGAGATTGCAGAGAAGATTGAAAAAGATAAATCAACAGTAACAGCATTAGTAAATAAACTAATAAAGGAAGGCTATGTTGAGAAAACAAAAGATACTTTAGACAATCGTGTTATATATGTAAGTCTCAGTGAAAAAGGTAAGGCATTAAAACCAATGTTTGAATCAATATCTGAAGATTTAATATCTACAGTATACAAAGGAATTTCAGAAAAGGAGAAGTCGGATTTATTAAAAACATTATTAAAAATAAAAAATAATTTTTAATTTTTTTAAAGAAATAGTTTGATAACAAACTATTTTGATAAGATAGTTGCAAATCGCTTATTTATTAAATAAGATGATATCTATCAATTATAAATTAAAAGCTTATTGATAATATTATAGCCAATAGAATTAGTATTGACCATATATCAAAGATAAATAAAAAAGGAGAATAAAAAATGTATTTGAAAATAAGAGATTTAGATCTAAATTATGAGATTAAAGGAAATGGAAAGCCTATAGTTATTCTTCATGGATATACAGTTGACCATAGATTAATGTCAGGATGTATTGAACCAATATTAGGTGAAAGTAATGAATATAAAAGAATATATATTGATCTGCCTGGTATGGGAAAAACAAAGAGTAAAGATTGGATTGTGAATTCTGATGTGATGCTGGACATTGTTATTGAAGTAATTGATAAAATTATTCCAGATGAGAATTTCTTACTTGCGGGTGAATCTTATGGGGGATATTTATCTTTAGGACTAATATATAAAATGAAAGAAAGAGTAGATGGATTATTTTTATTATGCCCAGCAACTAAAGGTCATGATTTAAGACATAAACATATTGTTTTAAAGAAAGATGATGAATTATTATCAAAACTTGACAAAGAAGAAGCAGAAATGTTTCGATCTATACAAGTAGTTCAAACAGAAGAAACTTGGATAAGATATAACAATGAAATTTTATCTGGTATAAAATTAGCTGATAATGATTTTTTGAATAAGCTTAATAAATGTGGGAAAAAATTATCTTTCGAAAAGGATATGTTTGATCAAAAGTTTAACAAACCTACATTATTTTTACTAGGTCGTCAGGATTCAAGCGTTGGATATAAGGGGACATGGAGTATTCTAGATAATTATCCAAGGGCAACTTTTGCCGTGCTAGATATGGCAGGACATAATTTACAGATAGAACAGCCAGAAGTGTTTAATGCACTATTTAGTGAGTGGATTAAAAGAGTTAGCTATGAATAATAATATATAATATAGATATTATTAAAAGAAAAATTAATGGAATGAAATTAACTATGTAATGCATTTACAAAATAATATTAAAATGCTATAATCTAAAAAGAATTTTGTATAAATTTAAAAGAGTGAATATAAATAGGGAATGAAAGTCTCCCGTGACATAAATGTCTAAACCGCTATATGCTGATGACTTCTGTAATTGCTACGGATAGTTATCAGTTTTTTTATGTAAAATTGGAGGTAATACATAATGAAGGAGTTTATTAAATGTTACAAGCAAATGATTATTGTTAGTTTGGCAGCCGTTATTATTGGCGTTATAGTTGGAGCAATAGATGCAGGTTTTGGAAAGATTTTAATTTATTTAGGGGAGTCTAGGAGCGAGCATTTTATGAAGCTTATTTTCTTCCTTCCCCTTGCAGGAATGCTTTTAATCTTGATATATAGAAAAGTTAGTAAGAAAGCAATGAAGGGGATGAACTTAGTATTTAATGTTGGCCATGGTGAAGAAGACAGTATTCCATTAACACTTGTACCACTTTCAATAATAGGAACATGGATGACCCATTTGTTTGGAGGAAGTGCTGGAAGAGAGGGAGTAGCTGTACAAATTGGAGCCACTGTTTCTCATTATATTGGAAGTAGAATTAAAATAGAAAATGCTTCGAGAGTATTTTTAGTAACAGGAATGGCAGCAGGTTTTGCCGGATTGTTTGGGACACCAATTGCAGCATGTTTTTTTTCTTTGGAAGTTTTGATTGCAGGTGCACTTGATTATACAGCTCTCCTTCCAATTATTATTGCAGCTTTTTCATCCAGCTTTACAGCACATTTATTGAACTTAGAAAAGTTTACTTTCAAACTGGAAACAAAAATAAATATAGATGCTATGTTTATTTTAAAACTAGTAATTATAGCAGTTATCTTTAGCTTTGTTGGAAGAATATTTTCTGTATTTCTAAAATATGCAAAAGAAAAGTTAGGCAATAAATTTGAAGATCCTATTAAAAAAATATTTGTAGTTGGAATAATATTAAGCATTTTATTTATTATTTGTGGAAGAGGAAGATATTCAGGTTTAGGGACTAATTTAATAAATGCAAGCTTTAATGGAGAACATATTTATGAATTTGACTGGCTTTTAAAAATTATACTTACAGTTATAACATTAGCAGCTGGATATCAGGGAGGAGAGGTTACTCCGCTATTTTCTATTGGATGCAGCCTTGGTGTAGTGTTAGCTAATATATTAAATATGCCAGTGGAATTTATTGCAGCTCTTGGCTATACTGCAGTATTCGGAAGTGCTACAAATACACTTTTAGCACCTATATTTATAGGAGCTGAAGTTTTTGGATATGAGTATATGCCATACTTTTTTGTAGTTTGTTCTATTTCATATATTTTCAATGGAAATAAATCAATATATGGACTACAAAAAAATATCATAAAAGCGCCTAATAAAGATTAGTTGGATTTTATAAGGTAGATATGAAAAAATATATAAAATTATATTTTAATATATGCAAGCAGCTTCTTTAAAGTAGAATTTAAATACAAAAATTTATTATGTAATTGAAAGAAAAACTGTAAAATAATATAATTAGTTTAAAGTTAAAACTTTTAATAAGACATACAAAATTTCATTTTAATATAAAAAGTTAGATTTTAATGTGACAAATAAAGTGATTTAAGAGGAGATATAAAAATTGGATATCCAAGTGATTTATTATCAACAAGAGCTGTAGTTAAGCCGGGGGTATATGCAGTAATACCAAAAGATGGTTTGGTAAATAACGTTATACCAAATATTAAGGAGTGTATAGTGAGCATAGTTGCATCACCTAAAATGGGAGCAAGCTTTGTTCAATATATAGTTGATGCCAATGTAAATGGAGGAACAACTATACCATTTGCTAAAGAAGATAAAATAGAAAGTTTTATATATTGTTTAAATGGAACATTAGATATAAAAATTGGAGAAGAAAAATATACGTTAATTGATGGAGGATATGCCTTTTCACCAGCTGGACTTGGAATATCATTTAAAAATGTAGGAAATGATAATGCAAAGTTTCTTCTATATAAGCAAATATATATTCCACTTGAAGGCATTGAAGCAGAAGTCTGTGTTGGAAATGTTAATGATATTGAATATAAAATTTATGATGAAATGGAAAATGTATATATAAAAGATTTACTTCCAACACATCTTGGCTATGATATGAATATGCATATACTTGCATTTGAACCAGGTGGATGTCATCCAATAGTTGAAACTCATGTACAAGAACATGGCGCTTATGTTTTAAGTGGTGAAGGTATGTATTTATTAGATGATAAGTGGATGGGAATAAAGAAAGAAGATTTCATATGGTTTGGCCCGTATGTTGCACAATGTGCTTATGGAGTTGGAAGAGAATTATTTTCTTATATATATTCAAAAGATTGCAATAGAGATGTAATTTTATAAATTTAATGAAGAAATAGAAAATTATTTAAATGAAAATAATTACTTAGAAGAAAAGGACTATTATATAATTCATAAGCCCGTTGTTGCAGGAAATCCAGCAAAGGTAGTTAGAGAAGATATTGCATGGGATAGAGAAATAACAGATAGTGATTAAATTGATAAATAAATTTATTGGAATTTGACTTCTTACTATATATGATTAATTAATAAATCTAGGAACACCAAGCTATTCTGGTGTTCCTTTTTCAGACACTTTATTTAGGAATTTCATAGCTAGTTCTTCACGTAAACCAGGAAGATTTGTAGTTCCTTTTTCTTTGGATATTCTGTAAAATTCGCATTTATAATTTATGCGATTTAAAGCATTTTGTAATAGAGTAATCTGTTTTTCGGTCTTTGCCTTTTGGTGCATAAACAGTTCATATCGTTTATCAATTGTGGAATCCCCTTCTTCGCACCATTCAAAAAAATTTTTAATATCCTTAAGTGGCATGCCTGTATTTTTTAAACATTCTATCATTTTTAAGCATTCAACATCTGTATCATCAAAGATACGTATATTTCCAGAAGTTCTGTTAACTAGAGGAAGAAGTCCCTCCTTGTCATAGTAGCGCAGAGTTGATATTGATATATTAAGCATTTCTGAAATTTCTCCAATGGAATAAGCCATAAAACACCTCCAAAAAAATTTTTAAAAAAGTATTGACCTAAAGTTAGGTTTAGGTATTAGTATAGAGTTATCATAATACATGAAAGCAGTATATGCAAGTTCAAAGTGTATTTGATCAAATAAGAGTATACAAAAAGATGAATTTGATAAGATGGCAAAGAACGCAAGAGAAACAATGGGGGGTATTTATGTGTGATCCATGCCCATTATCACATGAAGATTGCGTGAAAATCTATGAAAAAGCATATAGATAAAAGAAATAAAATAATATAGATAAAAGAGGAGAAGAGAATAATGGATAGAAAAGAATTAGAAAAAGTATCAGATTTTTTACTTGGTGAAGAAAATACAGCATATGCAGAATATTTCATCGGTAAAAGTTATTTAAGCTCTTTAAATGATAAAGAAGTTGGAATATGCAATGTAACATTTGAACCAGGATGTAGAAATAATTGGCATATTCATCATGGTAGTGGTCAAATATTAATTTGTGTTGGTGGCCATGGATGGTATCAAGAAATGGGAAAAAAGCCACAACTTTTAAAAAGCGGAGATGTAGTATATATAGCACCAGAAATTAAACATTGGCATGGTGCAGTAGCAGATGAAGCTTTTGCACATTTAGCATTATCTGTTCCTAAAGAAGGTGCTTCCAATGAATGGTGTGAAGCTGTAACAGATGAAGAGTATGCAAAACTAAGATAGTATTAGAATGTCATAAGTGAAAAATATTATTTATAGAGTGGAGGAATATATATGAAAAAGCAGACAGCAGGAAGAGAGGCTCTTGGAACATTTGCACCAAAATTTGCAGAACTTAATGATGATGTTCTTTTTGGTGAAGTATGGGCAAGAGAGGATAAGTTATCACTTAGAGATCGAAGCGTGATTACAGTTACAGCATTAATGACAAAAGGTATTTTTGATAATTCTTTAAAATACCATATAATTAATGCAAAGAATAATGGAGTAACAGCCGAAGAAATGTCTGAAATAATTACTCATCTGGCATTTTATGTGGGATGGCCAAATGCATGGGCAGCGTTTAATTTGGCAAAAGAAGTTTACTCTGAAAATAACTGATTTACGATTTTAATAACCATCTGATCGTGTAATATGGTCAGATGGTATATTGATATATGGAGAAAATATAAATTAATGAATTTAAAAAAATAATAAAGATGAAGAGGAATTGACGTTATGAAATTAATAGAAAAAGGAACTTTTGAAGGAGAACGTTCACTATTTAAATCTTTTAATACAGAAATAAAGGACAGTGTATTTTTAGAAGGCGAATCTCCAATTAAAGAGAGTGAAAATATAAGAATATATAATTGTAAATTTTGGGGTAAGTATCCAATATGGCATAATAAAGATGTAGAAGTTTATGACAGCTATTTTACAGAAGATAGTCGTGCAGCCATTTGGTATACAAGTGATATAATAATGAATAACTGCAAAGTTGATGCACCTAAGATTTTTAGAGATGCTCAAAATATTACAATTAATAAAACTATTATGAATACAGAGGAAACACTATGGGACTGTAAAAATGTTAAGATTAATGATTCTAAATTTAAAGGTAATTATTTATTATTACATAGTTCTAATGTTGAAGTTAATAATTTTAAATTAGATGGAAATTACTCATTTCAACACGTAAAAAAAGGTGTTTTTAGAGAGTGTGTAATCAACTCAAAAGATACTTTTTGGAATACAGAAGATGTTACAGTATATGATTCTGTTTTGAATGGAGAATATTTAGGATGGTATTCTAAAAATCTAAGACTTATTAACTGCAAAATAAGTGGAACACAGCCATTGTGTTATGCAGAAAATTTAATATTAGAAAATTGTGAAATGGTTGATACAGATTTAAGCTTTGAATATTCAACAGTTAAAGCTGAAGTCATAAACACAGTTGAAAGTATTAAGAATCCATTTAGCGGGACCATAAAAGTAGAAGATGTTAAAGATATTATATTGGATGACCCAAATTTGGATTTTGAAAATATACAAATTATAAGAAAAGCAGTATGATATTATATAATTTATAAGGAGGTAATCAATTTGAAGTATGATTTTAATACTATTATTAATAGAAGAAATACAAATAGTGTTAAGTGGGACACCTCACAGGAAAAAGATATTATACCAATGTGGATAGCTGATATGGATTTTAAAACAGCTGATCCAATTATCAATGCTTTAGAAAAAAGAGTGCAGCATGGAATCTTTGGATATACTAATATTCCAGATGACTATTATGAAGCTGAGGTTAGATGGTGGAATAGGAAACATAATTTTGAAATAAAAAAGGAATGGATTGAAGCTAGTACAGGTGTAATTCCATCACTTTCAGCAGTTGTACAAGCATTTACAGAACCAGGGGATAAAGTTCTAATTCATTCACCGGTCTATAATTATTTTAATACGTCCATAACGAATAATAGATGTACCATAGTATTAAATGAAGTAAAGTACAATGGTGAGTTTTACGAAATTGATTTTGAGGACTTTGAAAAGAAGGCTTCAGATGAAAGAGTTAAAATTTTTATTTTATGCAATCCTCATAATCCTGGAGGAAGAGTATGGAGTAAAGATGAACTTCAACGATTAGGTGAAATATGTTTAAAATATAATGTTTTAGTATTAGTTGATGAAATTCATAGGGATTTGGTTTATAAAGGAAATAAACATATTCCATTTGCATCAATTAATGAAAAATTTTTAATGAATTCCATCACTTGTACGGCACCTAGTAAAACATTTAATATTGCTGGACTCAAAACATCAAATATAATAGTAGCTAATGAGGAATATAGAAAAAAAGTAAATAGGTCACTAAATATTAATGAGGCAATAGAGCCTAATATTTTTGGAATTGAGGCATTAATTGCTGCTTATAATGAAGGAGAAGAATGGTTAGAACAATTATTGGATTATTTAAAAGGAAATCTAGATTATTTACTTTCATTTATTAATGAAAGGCTTCCCAAATTAAAGGTTATGGTACCTCAGGCTACGTATTTAATATGGATTGATTGTAAAAGTCTTGGTATGAGTTCAAAAGAGATCAGTAAAAAAATACTTGAACAAGGTGACCTAAGAATCAATGATGGACAAACATATGGTGAAGCAGGAGAAGGATTTATTAGAATAAACATAGCATGTTCTAGATCATTACTTGGAGAAGGATTAGAAAGGCTAGAAAAAGTTTTGAAATGAAAAAATTATGAGATAGATTCTTATATTAGTTAGAGGCATTTTTATGTTTTCAAACAAGGCACTTAGAAAATTGATTATTCCAATATTTTTGGATCAAATCCTGATTATAGTTGTTGGAATAGTTTCCACTATGATGTTATCTTATACTGGTGAAGCGGCAGTTTCAGGTGTTTCTCTGGTGGATATGATAAATATGTTAATAATTTATTTGCTGGCTGCACTTACTACAGGAGGAGCTGTAGTTGTTTCACAATATATTGGAAACAAAGATAGAGATAATGCGTGTAATGCTGCCAGTCAGTTAATTGGAATATCATCACTTATTTCTGTTGGAATTGTAATTTTTGTAGCTGTTTTTCATAAACCAATGCTAAGTATTCTATTTGGGAATATTGAAGCTGATGTTATGACATCTGCTATAACTTATTTTGTTATTTCTGGATTGTCATATCCGTTTTTATCTATTTATGATTGCGGTGCTGCTTTATTCCGTTCCATGGGAAATTCCAGCACGCCAATGATTGTTTCTATTATTATGAATCTAATTAATTTGGTTGGAAATGCAATTGGAATCTTTGTATTACATGCAGGTGTCGCAGGTGTTGCAACTGCATCAATCATTGCTCGTGCAGTTGCAGCAGCCATTATGCTGTATATGTGTTTCAATAAGAAAAATGAAGTATTCATTTCTTTCTCTAAGATTTTTTCTTGGAACGGTGAAATGATTCGAAGAATCCTAAATATAGCCATTCCCAATGGCATAGAAAACGGAATTTTTCAACTGGGGAAGGTTCTTTTAATTAGTATTGTTTCAATGTTTGGTACAGCTCAGATTGCTGCAAACGGAATTACAAACAGCTTAGTTATGATTGCAATTACGTGTGCAAATGCAATAAACTTAGCTATAGTTACTGTAGTAGGTCAATGTGTTGGTGCAGGTGACTATTTACAGGCTACTAATTATACAAAGAAACTTATGAAGAGTGCTTATATTGGAACTATATTAAGCAGTTTAGGCCAGATTCTGCTTCTTAAGTGGATTTTAAATTTTTATTCTTTACCTATAGAAGTCCGTCATCTGACTTATATACTTGTTATGATTCATAATTGTTGTGCAATCTTTCTGTGGCCAGCTTCATTTACTCTTGCCAATGCGCTGCGTGCGGCAGGGGATGTACGATTTACTATGGTTATATCAATAAGTTCATTGTTTATATTCAGAATATCCTTTGCTTATATTCTAGGTGTTATTTTTCAAATGGGAGTTATTGGCGTATGGATTGCTATGGGGATTGACTGGATGTTTCGTGCCATTATATACATTATCAGGTTTAAGCGTGGTACGTGGAAGAACTTTCAGGTAATTTGATTGAATTTTAAAAGATTAATTTATTAAGTTTATACCAGAGAAAATTTTATTTATGGAAGAAATATATTTACAACATAAAATAGTTGCTTTTAAGTAATTATAGTACAAAGGTAGCGTATTATTTTAAAACAGTAGAAGAAAATCTTATCTGCCTAATTTAGGAAGATAAGATTTTCTTAGTATGCTTATTATGGGAATACATTATTTTTCAGATAATTCCGCCTAACTTCGTGGGGCCTTATTGTACCCCAAAATTTGTGAAAGATTAAATTCTTTGAAAAAGAATTAACTAATGCAAATAGAAAATTAATGTTATATTATTTATAATATACGTAAAAAGTTTCATAAAATTCTGTTATGAAGTAGTTGAAAATAAGACGTGGAAAATATATTCCTATATTAAATAGGAGATATGAACTATATCTTTATCTACTATAAGCTTTGCATCTACTTCATAGACATTTTTTATAAGCTGTGGTGTAAGAATTTCTTTTGGAGTGCCATACTGAACTATTTTTCCGTCTTTTAAAACATATATTTTATCACAATACATAGTAGCAATATTTAAATCATGAATGGCAGCAATCACTTCTATATTTAAGCTTTTAACTATTCTCATAAGCTGCAACTGATATTTTATATCTAAATGATTTGTAGGTTCATCTAATATTAAGCATTTAGGCTGCTGGGCTAAAGCTCTTGCAAGTATTACTCTTTGCTGCTCTCCACCAGATAAGCTCTGAAAGTTTCTATCTTTAAAGTTCATCATATCAACTTTTTTTAAAGCATCATTTACGATATCATAATCTTCTTTATTATCTCTTTCCATAAATTTTTTATGAGGTGAGCGTCCCATGAGAACTATCTCTTTAACAGTAAAATCAAAGTTATAGTTATTATGCTGTGACAGCACAGCTAATTTTTTTGAACTTTCTTTTACAGATATATTTTTTATATCAGCATAATCAAATTTTACTATGCCATTACTTGGCTTTAATACTCTATATATACATTTTAAAAGAGTAGATTTTCCACTTCCATTAGGCCCTATTATGCCTACAACTTCTTTATTATCAACTTCTATATTTATGTCTTTTAATATATTGTTGTCCTCTAAAACTACATTAACATTTTCTGTTTTTATATTCATTATTTATTACCACCAAAACCATAATTCTTTTTAATCATAAGCCATACAAATAATGGTGCTCCGATTATTGATATAACTATTCCAATAGGAATTTCAGTTCCTTTTATTATTACTCTTGAAAACACATCTGCCCATATTAAGATTATAGATCCTAAAAGAGCTGCTATTGGTATTATCTTTCTATGATCAGTTCCCAAAATTATTCTTACTAGATGTGGAACAATAAGCCCCACAAATCCTATCATACCAGAAGCATAAACCAATATGCCAATCATAAGAGAGGTTATTACTAGATATATGATTCTATAGCTATGTGAATCTGTGCCTAAAGTAATTGATACCTCATCACCTAATAACATTAAATTTAATGTTCTATATTGAGTTATAAAAAATATTGTTCCTAAAATAATAATTGGAAGTATGATGATTATTTCATCCCATTTTGCTCCAGCAAGGCTACCCATTAACCAAAAAGTTATAGTCTTTAATTTTTGTGAATCATCAGATATATATACTAAAAAGCTTGAAAAGGAGCTGCATACTGAACTTAGTGCCATACCTGCCAAAAGAAGTTTTATAGAATTACTTCGTCCTCCAATATTTGATATCACTAAAACTAAAATAGATATTGTAAAGGCGCCAATAAAGCCCATAAATCCAATTGAGTTACTTCCAAAGATACTCCCAAATCCAAGAATTACTGAAAGGGTGGCACCAAGAGATGCTCCTGATGATACACCTAGTATATAAGGATCAGCAAGAGGATTTTTTACTATCGCTTGCATAACTATTCCAGCTACAGACAGTCCAGCGCCTACAGAAATAGCAAGCACTATTCTTGGCATTCTTATAAGCCAGACCACATCAGAAATAGGACCAGTTCCACTATATGAAGAACCAATACCAAACAATTTATATAATATAACTTCATAAACTTCTTTCATACTTATATCAACAGATCCTATGGTAACAGAAAGACATATTGATAAAAAAAGTATGATTAAAAGTAGAATAGAAGTTCCTAAATATATAGGAACATCTTTGAAAAGTTTTTTATTCATTTCCATATAATCCATTAGCAAAAGTGTTTATACCATCTATGGTTCTTATACCGCTGGAATACATATCACCTAATGGTATTGCATAAACTCTTTTATTTTTTACTGCTGAAAGACTTGAAAAAGCAGGGTTATTAAGTATTTTGTTTACTTCATCTATAGGAACATTTTCATCTCCTCTGTCCATATAAGAAACAAAAATACAATCAGGATTTAAATTTATTAAGTCTTCAGCACCTATATTTCCGCCTTCAGGATTTAAAAGTTCTGCCTTTAATTTTGTTACCATATCTCCAGCTAAAGTTTTAGCTCCATAAGTATAGATATCATCATCAAAATATTCTATTACCATAGCTGTTTGTTTTTCTTTATTTGCAACTTTTGAAGTAACTTCTTCAACTTTTGAAGTAATATTATCTACTAAAGCCTTAGCCTTATCTTCAACATTGAAGATTTTACCTATATTTAATATGTCTGTAATTTCATTTTGAATGGTTCTTTCTTCAGATATTCCACTATTTAATGAGATATAAGTGTTTGTTCCATTGTTAATCCAGTAGTCAACATCACCTAATCTTTTGTCATCAAATAAAGAATACCATCCTAATATAAAATCAGGTTTTTCCATTACTATAGTTTCTTTATCAGGAGTAAATTCTGCTAAATAACTTACTTTACTGAAACTATCCTTATATTCATCTTTTACGTCATGGTCAAGACCTGCAGCAGCAACCATTTTATCTTCAAGTCCTAATGCAAGCATTGTTTCAATAGAATTTTGATAAATAGCTACGACTTTTTCAGGTGCCTTATTAAAAGTTATTTCAATAGGCTCCTTTGCATAGTTATATGTTGTTATAGTTACAGGATAGTGTGAATCAGTATTTAGCTCAGATTGTGAGATTGAAGAATTGTTTTGTATGTTTTTATTGTTTAGACCACAAGAAACAAGACCTAATAAAATGATCATGCTTAATAGAATTGTTATTAATTTTTTTTGTTTTTTCATGTTGTCTCCTTTTATCATTTGATATTTATTTGTTTCAATATAAAGATAGAAGGATACTCTTAGTCATCATTTGATATTTAATTTTTATTAATATCACTCTTTTACCGAAGAGTATCGATATTATAATAATGGCAAGTCTCCTGACTTATAGATCAGTACACTGATTCTCCTTCTCAAACATGGTTATGTTCAATGGTGTATTTTGAATCAGCATTCCCTAATTACAGTAGCGGCACTGTGTAGGAATTTCACCTAACTTCCTTTTTAATAAAAATATCAATTTTTGTTTGATAATTTTAACCAATATTATTTTTATATCAATATATTAAATAACTAGTTAAGTATATATAAAAATATTATTTGTGTCTATAAAAACATAGCTCTTTTATAAAAAAGGATTAGATAAAGTAATAAATTAAGATTTGGTTGCAGATGAGCTCACAGATACAAAGAAGATGAATCTACGTATGTATTATATAGATAATAAATACTGTAGTTAACATTTTAAAATCATAAAAAGAAACATATCTATAAAGATAAAATTTTACAATTGTTAGAAGAAATAAAGTTATAAATATTAGAACATATATGCTTAAATTCTTAAGAATTTGCTTATTTATTGAGCCTTTTCATGGTGTGGAGTAGAAAAAATAAAAAAAATCATTTCTAGAGAAATAGTAATGAACAGAATAAAAATCAGCTATATTTTTCGCGGATTTTTATTCTGAGAAATTAATAAACTAGAATATAATATTTATATATATTATATGCGAATTAAGAGTTAAAATATAAATAAGAATGGTTATTTTAACTCCATATAGGCGAAATTGTGGAGAAAAAATAATTGATTCACATATTATATGAAAAAATATAGGAATTTTTTTTATGGTTAATTTATTACTGTTTTGTTTTATACAACAATATAAAATTGATTGTGTAAAAAATTGGTATAGATATTACGCTTAAAGTATTATAAAAAAATTAAAATATAACAAAAGGAGAATAATATGAGTAGAATAGATGAACTTCAGTCTTTGATAAGATTTTATGAAGAACAGCTTGGAGAAGATGAAGGAGATTTATATGAAGAGTATGAATCTGAACTTGTAGCTGCTATAGATGAATTGAATAGATTAACTAAAAATTAAGAATAGAAATAAATCTTATTATAATACATTACGATCTTCAGAAAAGAAGGTTGCAGATCATGTTTTATTAAATGTATATTCTGTTTCAACAATATCTTTAGCTAAAAATGTTAGTTTAATCATATGGGGATATATTGATTCAGTAAGTATATCAACAGGAGAAATGAAGAAAGGATATATTCTTATTTATATAGATAGAGATAATGATGGCAATGGAATATTAAAAGAAGCAGAAAGAAATCATTTGGCTGGTGTAGAAATGTGATAGAATTCAATGTAAATTATTATATATACAAGAAGGGAGATAAATACATGAGCCTACAAGTTGTAGCAGAAAAGATCAATATATTAGCAGATTTTTGTGGAAAAAGGGATGTACAAGAATTAACTAGAGAAGAATTAATAAAGAAATATAATATAGAACATGCTGATTCATTAATATTATTTGGTGGAAGCATATTAGAAGGCTGTAAAGTAGCTGGAAAAGCTATGTTAAATGGCGTAGCTAAAAAGCTTATGATTGTTGGAGGAGAAGGTCATACTACTGAAAGTTTAAGAAAAAAAGTAAAAGAAGAATGCCCGGAAATTGAGACAGAAAATAAGATGGAAGCAGATATAATGGGTCAGTATATGAATTTAAAATATAATATAAAAGATTATTATATAGAAAGGGAATCTACTAATTGTGGTAATAATGTAACATATGCATTGCGTTTGTTGAATGAGAAAAATATTGAGGCTAAAAATATCATTATTATTCAAGATACAACTATGCAGCATAGAATGGAAGCAGGATTTAGAAAGTATGATTCCAATATTAATATAATAAACTATGCTTCATATAAGACTAAAGTTATAGTTAAAGAAGATAAGTTGACATTTGAGAAAAATAATATATTAGGAATGTGGGATATTGAAAGATATATTTCACTGCTTATGGGTGAAATACCACGATTGAATGATAATGAAAGTGGATATGGACCAAATGGAAGAGGATATATTGCACATGTTGAGGTACCAAAAGATGTGTTAGATGCTTTTGAATACTTAAAAGGTGAATATAGGAATTTGGTTAGAGCTTAAAACCAGCTACATGTATTAAATTCAGAAAATGATATTGGATATTGATTAGGTCATCCAAGTTTGTGGTGGAAGTATTATAAGGATTTAATTATGAAATAATATGCTCAATTTATAGCAAACAGTTAAAATAATAAAATTGTTTCTATAAAATTGAGCATATAAACTCTTGATAATGATAGTGATGGGCAACAGAAGCAATTCTTAAAATTTTATATAATAATAGTATATAGTATAAATTTCTAATGTTAATTGAGAACAGCAATTATATTTTTGACATTTAAGAATAATTCAATTTTTAAGTTATTATTTATTAATAATAATTTGAATTTCAAAGGCTGTGTTTTATCTTAATAAATTAAATTAACAAAACTCATATCCATTGGATATGAGTTTTGTTAGATATGCCTAATAAGATGTAAGAAAAAAGATATGAATTTTATAAAGTAAAAAACTTAAGTGTATAAATCACTAATGTGAAGTATATCTGCGGTTTTATTATAGTAAAATATATATCACTAAAATAGTTATATATACTAACTGTTTAATTAAGTTTATATTAAATTATTTTTAACATAAATAAATGAAAGATAATACAAATCACAATAATTATTTTCCTTCAGAAGCTGCAGTTATTAAGACATAGTTATTCATGAACTCACCCCATTAATGCTTATATTTTAGTATTGATATTGTATAGAGAACACGACAAAAATTAATAAAATGTACAAAAAAGAGTTGTTAATGCATCCTATAATAAAGGATTGAATTGACAGCTCGTTTACTATTTTTGATTATTTAATTTTATAAGATATTATTGTGGGATTTCTTATTTAGTAGGAGATTATATATTTGTACAATGGTTTTAGTAAATGTTTACAAAAACATATAAAATTATAGATAAAAGATAAATTATTCAATATTTTTTCTTATGGATAGATGATACCATTTAAGCATGATAATAAAATAAATTAATGGAGGGGAATATAATGAATAAAAATTTAAAAAAAATAGCATCAGTTCTAATGTTTGTAGCTATGGCTTCAACGCTACTAGCTGGATGTGGAGGAAGTGGTGATTCATCACAAAGTTCAAGTGCATCTGGAAAGACAAAATTGACATTATGGCATATTCAAACAGCAACAGCAGCAGATGCAATTAAGGCTTCTGTAAAAAGGTTTATGGAAGCGAATCCTGAGTATGAAGTAGAAGTTGTTGATCAGGTTAATGATTCTTATAAGCAAAAATTAGCCATGGCGATGAGTGCAAATCAAACGCCAGATGTGTTTATTCAATGGGGAGGATCAGGGTTAATTGATTATGTTAATTCAAATAAGATTGCTGATCTTACGGATCTTATGAACAAAGACAACTATAAAGATAAATTTATAGATGCTGGAATTAATCAATGCTCATACAATGGCAAGATTTATGCTGTTCCGGTTGAAAACGTATCCGTTGCAGGTTTTTTCTATAATAAAGATGTTTTTGCTAAATATGGAGTAGAAGAACCCAAAACTATTTCTGAATTAGAAGCTGCATGTGATAAGTTAAAAGAAAATGGAGTAGCACCTTTTGCTCTAGCTAATGCTACAAAATGGACAGGATCTATGTATTATATGTATTTAGCAACTCGTTTTGGTGGTCTTGATGCATTTGCCAATGCAGCATCAGGAGAAGGCTCATTTGAAAACCCAGCATTTGAATTCGCCGGAAACAAGATTCAAGATTGGGTTAAAAAAGGATATTTTATGGATGGATTTAATGGAATGGATGATGATAGTGGTCAAGCTAGACAAGCATTATATAAAGGTGATGCTGCAATGGATTTAATGGGATCATGGTTTACAGGTACAGTACTCGGTGAAAATCCAGATTTTATGAGTAAATTAGGTTTCTTCCCATTTCCAGCCTTAGATAGTTCAAAAGAAGACCAATCACTTTGTGCAGGAACTGTTGGAGATAATTTATATTCAATTTCAGAAACATGTAAAGACAAAGAGGGAGCCTTTAAATTAATCCAAAGTTTATTAGACGATCAAGCACTTCAAGAACGTAAGAAATTAGGTAAAATTATTCCACTTAAAGATTTTAAACCAGATGATGAATTAACACAAAAAATACTGGATACAGTTAATAAAGCAAGTGGAGTTCAATTGTGGTATGATCAATACTTACCAGCAGAAGTTGCAGAAGTACACAAATCAACTTGCCAGGAAATATTTGGCTTAACTAAGACACCACAAGATGCAGATAAGGAATTACAGGCTGCTATGGATGCATATAAAGCTAAAAACAAATAACTATAGCAATAATTAAAAAATTAAAGCTGTTACAAAATAAAGCTTTTATAATAAATATAATTAATTTCTGAAGCTAATTATATGACTTAGTTTTGCAACAGCTCAATAATTATATGAAGGAGAGAGAAAAAGTGCAATTACAAACTAATAGTTTAGCTAAAAGGCGTGCCGCGTCAACAAGAAATGCAGCAATTATATTTCTTGTGCCAGCATTTTTATTCCTAATAATATATATAGCATATCCAATTGTATATTCTTTCAATTTAAGTTGCTATGATTGGAATGGATTTGCATCAAATAAGGTGTTTGTGGGTTTAAATAACTGGAAAGAACTTATGACTGATGTAGTTTTTAGAAAAGCATTTTTAAATAATATTATTATTATGGTTTTATCTATAATTGTTCAATTACCAATTGGTATTGCTCTTGCAACATTCTTAGACTTTGGTGGGAAAAAGTTGAATATATTTAAAGTAATTTGGTTTATACCAATGTTAATGTCATCTGTTGCAATTGGATATTTATTTAAGTATGCATTAGATGCAAATTCAGGTATAATATCTGGAATATCAAAGTTATTTGGTGGAAACTCAATAGATTTATTAGGAAATCCTAAGACAGCATTATTAACTATTACAGTAGCAATATGCTGGCAGTTTATACCTTTTTATATGGTGTATTTCTTAGCAGGCTATAGCAATATACCAGCAGATTTGTATGAAGCTGCAATTATCGATGGAGCTAAAAAAAGTCAATATTTTTGGAAGATAGCACTTCCACTAATGAAACCAGCCATTAAAAGTGCAATTGTATTATCTATGGTTGGATCATTAAAATATTTTGATCTTATATATGTTATGACAGGTGGAGGACCAGGCAATGCATCTGAACTCATGGCAACTTATATGTATAAAAATGCATTTTTATCTCAAAGAATGGGATATGGTTCTGCAATTGCTTCAGGAATGTTTATTATTATAACAATAATATCATTGATTACAATTAAAGCATTAAATAGAAAGGAAGAGTGATTGTTATGAAGGAGAATTTCTCGATAAAAAAAATATCTACCAAAACTATAATTGCAATATTAGCAATAGCATGGCTTTTAATTACAATAGTTCCTTTTATATTTATGTTACTTGCAGGATTTAAGCAACAATTTGAAATGCTTATGGGAAGTGTATTTGATTTACCTAAAAGTTTATATTTAAAGAATTTTATAGATGTATTTAAAGGTAACATATTCATTTACTTCAAAAATAGCATATTAGTACTTATTGTTTCATTGGTAATTTTATTATTCTTAAGTGCATGTGCATCTTATCCATTATCTAGATTTAAATTCAAATTGAACAAACCAATATATGGTATAATAGTAGCGTGTATGTCAGTGCCAGTTCATGTAACGTTGCTTCCAATATTTTTAATGACAACTAATATGGGATTGTATGATACACCTTGGGCATTAATAGGCCCATATGTAGCTTTTAATCTGCCAATTTCAGTATTTATATTAGTTACATTTATGCATGCTATCCCCAGGGAATTAGAAGAAGCAGCTGAAATAGATGGGTGTAATAAATATAAAATTTTCTTTAACCTTATGCTTCCATTAGTAAAGCCAGGCCTTGCAACTTTAGCCATATATAATGGCGTTGCTATATGGAATGAATTTAGTTTTGCATTAGTTTTAACTCAAACCTTACCTAATAGAACATTGCCACTTGCTATTTGGGAATATCAAGGACAATATACAATGAATGTTCCAATGATTATGGCAGTTCTTACTATTTCAATGCTGCCAATGATTATAGCATTTATTTTTGGACAAGATAAATTAATTAAAGGTATGATGGCAGGTGCTGTTAAAGGCTAGAATAAGCATTGTTTTAACTTAAAAAAATTAATATAGAGAAGAATAGTGGTGGATAAAGATATGTATAAGATATTAATAAAATTTAAAGATAAATTGTGTAAAATGAAATTTAATCAAAAGGTTACGATCTTTTTTATTCTCTCTATTTTAATTACAAATATTTTTATAGTTCTAGCAGTATATCAGTTAGCAGGAAAACAAATCACTGAAAAATCTAGCGGACTTATGGAAGGACAGTTTGAGACTATAAATGATAATTTAGATTCAACATTAAAAAATTTTGTTGAAATATCAAGCATGATATCTTCAGACAGCCGCGCAAAAGAGTTTTTAATGAATAACAAAGAAACTTCAAAAAATTATAACAAGGATACAAGTGAGGCGTATTCCTCAATAAGATATATTTTAGATTCAAATAATTATATTGATTATATTGCACTAGTTAAATTCAATGGGCCAGAATTAGTATATGTTGGAGAGACATGGACAAACAGTGATTTTAGAGATGAAATACTAAAAGATTATGAAAATTCTATATCTACTAAATTTATTAATTGTAAAATTAGTATGGATAAAAAAGTATTTTATCCAGATGAATATGTTTTAAATATTTATCAGCCTATAAGTGATAAATATATTTTCAATAAATATACAGGCTTTTTAGTTATTGGAATCGGAGAAAAGCACATTAAAGAGTTTTATACAAATTTGGGTAGCGAATTAAAAGTACAAACTTATTTGACTGATAAGACTGGAACTATTATATCTAATGAAGATAAAGATTTAATAGGAATAAGAAGTTCTTATGCACAAATATTGAAACAAAAAAGTGGAAAAGAGAAAATTGATAATAAAGTAGTTATTTATGAGAAACTTAATAACTTAGATTGGTACATTGTAGGAGAAATACCTAGAGAATCTCTTCTTAAAGATACTAGGACAGTTATATCTTTTATAATACTGTGGATAATAGTAACTGGTGTAATAATAAGTATAGGATTTTATAAATTTAGTAAAAACTTATATAAGCCAATGGATACTCTTGTAAAGAAAATGAAGGAAGTCTCTACAGGAAATTTTGAGGCACGGATGGAGTACAAGTATCAGGGAAAAGATTTTAAGCAGCTGGCAAGTGGGTTTAATATTATGATTGAGGAAATCAATATACTTATGTATAGAATAAAAAAGGAACAATCTGAGATTAAACAAATTGAACTAAATAAATTACAATCTCAAATAAAACCACATTTTTTATATAATACATTAGAATGTATTCACTGGCAGGCTTTATCAGATGGAAATAAAGAAGTATCACAGATGGTTAAGGCATTAGCGAATTACTATCGTTTGTGCTTAAGTAAGGGTAAAGATATAATACCTCTTATACAAGAATTAGAGAATATAGAAAATTACTTAATTATTCAGAATATGAGGTATAGTGATATAGCAAAATGTGAAATAAATATAGATAAAAGTTTTGAAAACGTATTGATACCTAAGCTTACATTACAGCCTTTAATTGAGAATTCAATTTATCATGGAATAAGAGTTAAGGATGGTTATAAGGGAAAAATAATAATTACTGCAAAAGAAAATCACAATAAGATAATTATATCAGTTGCTGATAATGGTGTTGGAATGAAGCAGGAGCAAATTGATGAGATTAATAATTCTATATCAGTATTTGATGAAAAAGCAGGATATGGATTAAGAAATGTTCATAAAAGAATAGAAATGCTGTTTGGCAGTGGGTATGGGTTATTCTACAGGAAAAATGATCATGATGGAACTACAGTAGATATTTTATTACCTAAAGGGGAGAGGGATTAATGTATAAAGCTATGGTTGTAGATGACGAAGAGATGATTCGAAAAGGAATATGCAATGTAATTCCTTGGGAAAAGCTCAAAATAGATACAGTTAAAATTGCATCTTCAGGTATTGGAGCGCTAAAGATTATGGAAGATGAAACTATTGATATTTTGATTACAGATATATGCATGACTGAGATGGATGGATTATCTTTAGTTGAGAAAATTAATTTCTTAAATCCAAGACTAAAAATTATTGTATTGACAGGATATGATAATTTTGAATACGCTCAAAAATGTTGCAAAATGCAAGTTGATGATTATCTTTTAAAGCCAGTAGATGAAATAGAACTTGAAAATACTATTGGAAGGCTAGTAAAAGATTTAGAAAATGAGAAAATTATAAGTCATAGGCAGAAGATAAATAGCAGAATACAGGGATTAACCGAACAATTAAAGCTTGAACAGATTATGCAAAATATGATTCATGAACCAATGAAGGCAGAGGAAATTGAAAAAGTATTAGTTGATTATTCTATTGATAAGGAAGAAGTATTGCAAATTGCATTAGTATGTCCAGTTATAGATGATAATTTATCATGGAAACAACATTTTGAATTATTAAATCTATATATAAAGAATACGTGTATTGAATTATTTGATTCAAAAAAAGAAGGTATTACATTTGAAGATAAAAATAAAAATATTGTAATTGCAACATTTGTAAGAGAAGAATTTGAAGATGTTACAGATAGAATAAAGTATTTAATTAATTATTTAAAAAACGAGTATGATATTAATCCTAAAATAGTTATGGGAAGCATTGTAAAAGGCTTTAATAAAATTAATATTTCATATAATGATGCTTATTCTTTACTCAATAATAAAAATATATATGATGGAATTATTACAAAAGAACCTATGGAGAAGCGTTTACTATTATTTAGTGAAAAAGTACAAAATTTAAGAAGAACTATGATGGATAATATTGATAATTTAGAAAACGTTATTATGGCGTACGAAGCTTATGTTGACGCTATAGAGTTTTATAACGTATCAGCTTCATTAGTAAAAAAAACATGCTTTGATGTTGGAAGTGGAGTATATTTTTCTTACATGATTGAGAAGGGAGAAGCAGGAGATAATAAAATAGATTCATTAATAATTTCCCTGAAAAATTGTAATTGTGATGATGCAATAAAAATTACTAGAGATTTTATAATGCAAATTCTTAAAGCAGATATTAGGGAAAGCTATGAGATTATCGGAAAAGCAAAAGCATATATTAAAGAACATTTAAATGAAGAAATTTCAGTTTATAGTATTGCAGAAATGCTTTATTTAACTCCAACGTATTTTTCAAAGCTATTTAAGAACAGTGCAGGTGAAGGCTGTAATAGCTATATAATAAGGAAAAGAATAGAAAAAGCAAAATTATTATTAGAAACAACTAGTATGAAAACGGGCAAAATAGCGGCCTTAGTAGGATATAAAGATACAAATTATTTTTCATTGGCATTTAAAAAACAAACTGGAATGTCACCAACAGAATTTAGAGAAAATGGAGGAATGGTAAAATGAAGCAAGCAGTTTTAATTTCGACAACTAAAAATAAAAGCTTTATAAATGGAAATGTTAAGATAAATGATGAAAAATCATATCATACATTAGAGTTAAATGGAGAGTCATATCAAACTATTGAGGGATTTGGAGGATGTTTCAACGAGCTTGGATATATAGGTTTAAATAAAGTGTCTAAAGATAAAAAAGAAGAGGTACTAAAGAATCTATTTGATAAACAAGAATGTAATTTCACTTATTGTAGATTACCAATTGGAGCTAATGATTATGCAGCAAGCTGGTATAGTTTAAATGAAACTAAAGGCGATTATGAAATGAAGAATTTTAGTATAGAAAGAGATAAAGAATGCCTGATTCCTTATATTAAGGAGGCAGAAAAATATAGTGAAAAGCTTACTTTATTTGCTTCGCCTTGGAGCCCTCCTACATGGATGAAGTTCCCTGAAGTCTATAACTTTGGAACCTTAATTTGGGAAGAAAAAAACTTAAAGGCCTATGCTCTTTATTTTAAAAAATTTGTTAAGGAGTATGAAAAGGAAGATATTATAATTAATCAAGTACACATACAAAATGAGCCAATAGCAGATCAGAAGTTTCCATCTTGTGTATGGTCAGGGAAAAAGATTCGCGATTTTATAAAAGATTACATTGGACCATTATTTGAAGAAAGTAATATGGATACAGAAATATGGCTTGGAACATTAAATTCACCTTATGATGATTATGGTGATGATAATTGGCAGTTTGGGCAATATAATAATTTTGCGAATATGATATTAAGTGATAAAAATGCAAGAAAGTATGTAAGCGGAGTTGGTTATCAATGGGGAGGAAAACATGCTTTATTGCAAACTAAAATAGCTTATCCAGAAATTAAAATAATACAAACAGAAAATGAGTGCGGGGAAGGAAAAAATAGCTGGGAGTATGCTGAATACGTATTTAATTTGATGTGGACATACCTAATGAATGGTGCATGTGCATATGTATATTGGAATATGGTCCTTGAAGAAGGTGGAATAAGCACATGGGGATGGAAACAAAACTCTCTTATTACAATAACAAAAGACAATAGCATTTACTATAATCCAGAATATTATCTAATGAGGCATTTCTCAAAATATATAAGACCAGGAGCAGTAATGAAGGGATTAAAGGGAGATTTTGCTGGAAATGCTTTAGCATTTGAGAACCCAGATGGAAGTATAGTATTAGAATTATTAAATCCATTTGATGAAGATCAAGAAATAACTTTTAATCTTAATGAAATAAATTACAATTTTACTGTAAAACCACATTCATTTAATACTTTGATACTTTAATAAATTTATTTTTAGGAGATGTGAAAAATGGCGGAAGAGAAAAGAATTACTCATGAATATGCTTTAGAAAAAGCAAAGGAAATAGTAGGAAAGATGACTTTACAAGAAAGAGCAGAGCAGCTAACTTATAAATCAGCCTCTATAAAAAGATTGGGGATTCCTAGATATAATTGGTGGAATGAAGGCTTGCATGGAGTGGCAAGAGCAGGTACAGCAACAGTATTTCCACAAGCAATTGGACTAGCTGCTATGTTTGATGATGAGCTATTGCATGAGATTGCAGAAGTTATTTCAACAGAAGGACGTGCAAAATACAATGAAAGTAGTAAAAAAGATGATAGAGATATTTATAAAGGGATAACTTTTTGGTCACCAAATGTTAATATTTTTAGAGATCCTAGATGGGGTCGAGGACATGAAACTTATGGAGAAGATCCATATTTAACATCTAGATTAGGTGTAGCTTTTGTAAAAGGATTGCAGGGAAAAAGAAAATATTTAAAAATAGCTGCCTGTGCTAAGCACTTTGCTGTTCATAGTGGACCAGAAGGATTAAGACATGAATTCAATGCAATTGTAGGTAAAAAGGATTTGTATGAAACTTATCTGCCAGCCTTTGAAGCTTGTGTAAAGGAAGGTGATGTTGAAGCAGTAATGGGAGCTTATAATCGTACAAATGGGGAACCTTGCTGCGGTAGTAAAACTTTATTAAAAGATATATTAAGAGGTAAGTGGAATTTTAAAGGACATGTAGTATCAGACTGCTGGGCAATTGCAGATTTTCATTTACATCACAATGTAACAAGTACTGCCACTGAATCAGCAGCATTAGCCATTAAAAATGGATGTGATTTAAATTGTGGAAATATATATCTTCAGATATTACTAGCATATAAAGAAGGATTGGTTACAGAAGAGGATATAACAACAGTAGCAGAAAGATTAATGGCAACAAGAATAAGGCTTGGAATGTTTGATGAAGAATGTGAATATAACAAAATACCTTATGAATTAAATGATTGTAAAAAGCATAATGAATTATCTTTAAAAGCAGCAAGAAAATCAATGGTACTATTAAGAAACAATGGAATATTGCCTTTAAATAAAGAAAAACTAAAAGCAATTGCAGTGATTGGACCTAATGCTGATAGTAAAATAATGCTTAAGGGTAATTATTCAGGAACTGCATCTAGATATATTACTGTATTAGATGGAATACATGAAGCTGTTCAGGATGATGTGAGGGTATATTATTCAGAAGGGTGTCATTTATATAAAGATAGAGTTGAAGAATTAGCAGAACAAGATGACAGATTAGCAGAAGCAATTTCAATAGCAGAAAGATCAGATGTTGCAATTCTTTGCTTAGGCTTAGATTCTACTATTGAAGGAGAGCAAGGTGATGCAGGTAATAGTGAAGGGGCTGGTGATAAACCAAACTTAAATTTACCAAGAAAGCAACAAGAACTACTAGAAAAAATAATTGAAACTGGAACACCAGTTATATTAGTAATTGGTACAGGAAGTGCATTAACATTTAATGGAGCAGAAGAAAAATGTGCTGCTATATTAGATGCATGGTATCCAGGAAGTCGTGGTGGTAGAGCTGTAGCTGATTTATTATTTGGAAAATGCTCACCAAGCGGTAAATTACCTGTAACTTTTTATAAGGATCTTAATTATATACCGGAATTTACTGATTATTCAATGAAGGGTAGAACATATCGTTATATTACAGGAGAAAGCTTATATCCATTTGGATATGGATTAACTTATTCTACTGTAGAATTATCAGAGTTAAATGTATCAAATATTAAGGATGAATTCGAAGATGTAGATGTAAGCATAAAAATCACAAATACAGGAGAGTTTGATATCGAAGAAGTAGTACAATGCTATATTAAAGATCTCGATTCTAAATATGCAGTTCTAAATTATAGCTTAGCAGGATTTAAACGCGTTGAACTAAAGAAAGGAGAAAGTAAAGTTGTAACTATGAAGGTTAAAAAATCATCCTTTGAAGTAGTAAATGATGAGGGAGAAAGAATACTTGATAGCAAAAACTTTAAATTGTTTATTGGTATATCTCAACCAGATAAAAGAAGTGTACAACTCACTGGTGTACAACCTTTAGAAACTACAATAAAATTAATATAAAATTTATGGTGGATTTCAAAGGTTATGCCTTACTTCCACCATGAACCCCACAAAAATCTAATTTTAATATGCTCCCTTTATAGTAGACAGTTAAAATAATAAAACTGTTTCTATAAAGGGGTATTTTAATGTCAAGAAAAACTAAATGTTCTCTTGATGAAAAATTGATAGAGGTGATTTAGGATAAGTTATGAAGAACCAAAATTAAAAGAAGTATTTTAAATATTTTAAAGCTCTAAATCCAACACAATATACGGGAATTTACTTACCCTTTTTAATGAAAATTAGTAAGTAACATTATTAAGTTCTTAAATGGTATTATATCTGTCTCTTATACACATCTCCGAGCCCACGAGACATGCGCAGA
>ENA-OXEC01000297-OXEC01000297.1-human-gut-metagenome-genome-assembly--contig:-NODE-297-length-26125-cov-46.3049_pt1 | contig 26125 bp, 23 predicted proteins | sample MGYA00249351_ERZ652235 | MGnify/ENA primary metagenome ERZ652235 (study PRJEB26925, sample SAMN05826906) | human gut metagenome | biome: ENVO:2100002; feature: ENVO:00000062; material: ENVO:00002003...
AAAAAAACTTGATTTTTCTTAGCAGGTTTTAGCTGAAATTTCCCTACAATCGAGCATATCATATATTGAATTTCGGTTATTTCCCACTAAACTCTGATTCTTCGTCCCTTATTTATTGGTACTATCAAGAGCCTTTTGTGCTATTTTTTGCGCTTCATCTAATGCTTCTTTAGCTGACACATTTTCTATTTCAACTTTATCAGCTGCTACTTTTAGAGCGTCATAAATCTTACCATCTGTCGGATCACTGAATACAGAACTAGCATGTGATGCTTGTGATGTTGGGAATGCTGCTTGCGGATTTTTTGAAATATAATCCTTAAAAGCATCTGTATCTGCGCTCAATTTATTAACTGATATATATCCTGATACTATTGACCATTTAGCACTTACTTCAGGATTTGTGAAATATTTTATAAATTCATATGCACCTTGAAGCTGTTCTTCATTAACACCTGCTGGAACTGAAAAATATCTTCCTTCTGCTACTGGTTTAGCTTCTTTACCTTCTTTAAATGCAGGTTGTTCCATTGCTCCAAGTTTTGTGAAATCTAAATCTCCTTGATCCCCTGATGATCCAGTATATCCAGCTGCTTTACCTTTAACTACATCATCTATTGTTGCATACCAATACTCCCAACCTTGTCCAGATGAATGAATTTTCATAGTTTTATCATCATGAATCCATTTTCTAAAGCTTTCCCAAACTTCAACCCATTCATCTGAATTAATAGTTACTGTTTTTCCATCTTCACTTAATAAGCTTCCACCATTGCTTAATGATGCATCAACTAAATTATCTGGTCCCCACATTGGTTCCCATCCATAAAATTTTACTTCATCACCATCTTTTTTAGTTAATTTTGTTGCTGCTTTTGCAAGATCCATCCATGTCTTAATTTCTTCTGGATTTACTCCAGCATCTTCAAAACTCTTCTTGTCATAATATAAAAGTTGTGTAGTTCCATACGCAGGAAACCCAACCAATTTATCTTCCCTTTTTACTATATCCATAAATGACTCTAAATAATTTTCATCATTATAATCTGAGTCGTTTGTTGTGCATTTGCTTAAATCTGAAAGCAAATCTTTATCTGAAAGAATTTTAACTTTATCGCTTTCTAATAATACTAATGCTGGAGTTTTATTTCCTGCAATAGCAGCTTGTAGATTTTTAAATGTAGTATCATAATCTTCTTGAGCTACACCTTTTACTATGTATTTATCTTGTGATTTATTAAAATCACTAATTATGCTTTCCATATTTTCACCTAGTTTTCCACCAAGGCCATACCAGTATTCTACAACTATTTTTCCATCTTGCTTTGCATTGTTTTCATTCGATGCATTAATACTAGTGTTTCTTCCACATCCTATAAAACTACTACCAATAATTGTTATCATTCCTAGTGTAATTAATCTTTTTAATATTTTATTCATACCATATCCCCCTAATTTGTTCTTGAGTTCATTTTTTGAACATCTTAATATTATCAACGTTCACTGTTCAACACAATAAGTTCATAGAAAAATCTTCTTTAATATGTATTTTATATGAGATTAATAATGTATAATTAACATATACTAAAAGTGCTTTGGAGGGTATTACATGAAGAAATTTAACATTAAATCTATTCTAATCTCAGTTCTAATTATTTCATCACAAATTATTTTTACAAACTGTACATATGCTGATGACATAGCCGATTCTAATAAAAATAATAGCTTGAAGCTTATCTGGAGTGATGAATTTGATGGAGACACTATAAATACTAATAATTGGACCTATGATATTGGGAAAGGTAGTAGCGGATGGGGAAATAATGAATTGCAATATTATACAAACAGAAATGATAATTCAAGAATTGAAAATGGTAACTTAATAATAGAAGCAAAGAAAGAAAATTTTGGTGATAGCCAATATACTTCTGCTAGATTAAAATCTAAAGGACTTCAAGAATTTACTTATGGAAGAATTGAAGCTAGAATAAAACTTCCATCCGACCAAGGAATATGGCCAGCTTTTTGGATGCTTGGAAGTAGCTTTAATGGCGATGAAGACTGGCCATATTGTGGCGAAATAGATATTATGGAGAATGTTAGTAAGCAAAAAGATATATATGGATCTATCCATTGGAATAATAATGGACCAAATACTTTTGGTTCAAAATTATCTATAGAAAATGTTGAAGATTACCATGTCTATGCAATAGAATGGACTCCTTCTTATATTAAATGGTATGTAGATGATGTTTTATACAACACAGCTATAATAGGTCCTGTGTCCTTAAATAATAGTAGCTACTATATCCCAAATAATACTATTAAAAATAATGAAGCTTTTCACAAACCATTTTTCTTATTACTAAATGTTGCTGTAGGCGGAAACTGGCCAAAATCACCTGATAACACAACAAAATTTCCTGCAAAGATGTACGTAGATTATGTACGTGTATATGAATCTAATTAATATACAAACTAAATTTATAGATTAATAATAATAATAATGTTGTTGTTAAGTATTTAGAGTTTAATCCTCTGCATATATTTTATTAGATTAATATATATGGAGGATTAAATTTGTCTTTTAAATATAAATATTTAGGATACAAAGAGGAATGTAAAAAAAAGCCAATTTCTTTTTTACCACAACACCAAAATAAGCAACCTGGACTTGAGTACTTAATGAACCCACCTCCTATTTTCGATGATCCCAACTATAAAGGAAGTAACAAATTAACTAATAAAGTTTCTGTAATCACTGGCGGAGACAGTGGTATTGGAAGAGCTGTATCTGTAGCATTTGCAAAAGAAGGTTCACACATAGTTATTGTATATCTCGATGAGCATAAAGATGCAATTGATACCAAAAATTATGTTGAGTCTTTAGGTAGAAAATGTATTCTGTTTTCAGGAGATATAAAAGATGAAAAGTTTTGCAGCCAAGTAATAGAAAATACAATTTCTAAATTTGGACATTTAGATATATTAGTTAATAATGCAGGCGTTCAATATCCTCAAAACAAATTAGAAGACATCTCATCAAAACAGCTTGAAGATACCTTCCGCACAAATATATTTTCAATGTTTTATCTTACTAAAGCTGCATTAAAATATCTTAAAAGAGGTTCCAAAATAATTAATACAGCATCTGTTACTGCTTATAAAGGGCATAAGCTTCTTATTGATTATTCAGCAACTAAAGGTGCTATAGTCACATTCACCAGATCACTGGCCCTTTCACTTATTTCCCAAGGAATAAATGTTAATGCTGTTGCTCCAGGTCCTATATGGACCCCTCTGCAGCCTTCAAGTTTCTCTGCTGAGTATATAACAACATTTGGTACTGATACCCCTATTGGAAGAGCTGGTCAACCTGTTGAACTTGCTCCTGCATATGTATATTTAGCTTCTGACGATTCAACTTATGTTACTGGTGAAGTTCTTCATATAAACGGTGGCTCATTTATCACTTCATAATTTTAAATTTAAAAATAAAGCCCTGTGTTTTTTCAAACATAGGACTTTACTTTTAGAAATTTAATCTCAATATATTTTAAATTGTTAATAAAAGGGCTTTAATTAAGCTTGAACTCCATTTGCTGCATCAAGTTCTTGTTGATAGTTCATTGTATCTATCTTCTTAATGAATGGGAAGTAGATAACAAATCCAACTGCCAATAATACTGCTTGTGCTAAAGCATATTTAAATCCACCTAAAATGAAACCTGAAAGTATTGGTGGAGTTGTCCATGGTGGTAATTGTCCACCCATTGGAGGAAGTATTCCAGTACTAATTGCTAAGTATAATAATATTGCATTTACAACTGGTACTGCTATAAATGGAACACCTATTATTGGGTTCATTACTATTGGAGTACCAAATAATATTGGTTCATTAATGTTAAATAAAGCTGATGGTGCTGATAATTTACCTAGTTGCTTAAATTGAGCTGATTTTGCTAGGAAACACATAAATATAACTATACCTATTGTTTGACCAGAACCTGATAAGTTGATAAAGTTGTCAAGGAATTGTTGTGTAACTACGTGAGCACCGTGAGCCATATCCAATGTTCCAGCTGCTTGTAAAGCTGCATTGTCCATAGTGTTAGCTGTCAATAAAGTACCAACCATTCCACCAACAGTAACTCCACCATGAATTCCAAAGAACCATAAAAATGGAACGAAGAATGCGATTAACATTGCTCCACCTAATGAATCTGAAGCTCCTTGTAATGGTATTTGTACAAACTTATAAATCATTTCTGGCAATGAAGTATTAAATCCAAATTTAAATATAGCATATATTGCTGTTGCACCTATAAGGATTACAGTTGCTGGAATTAATGCTGAGAAAGAGTTAACAACCCCTTCTGGCACACCTTCTGGCATTTTAATTCTTATATCCTTGTGGATAAACCAAGCATATATTGCTGCAACAGATAAAGAAACTAATATAGCTGTAAACATACCTTGTCCACCAGTCCATGTCATTGGAATTACGCTTCCAACTTGTACAGCCTCTGTAGCGCCTTCTGGAGTGAACATAACAAAATTATTATTAAGAATTAAATAAGTACTTAATGCAATTGTTGAAGCTGACATTGGCTCAACGCCTTCATTTCTTGCATAAACATAAGCCATACCTATAAGACCTACAAGTGCCATTATATTCATTGTAGCACCTTGACATTTGAATAATGGATCATTCCAACTTGCTCCAAATGTATTTGTCATAAAATCAGTAAAAGCTGTTAATGGGAAACATGCAATCAATAATAAAATTGATCCAACAATGTTTAATGGTAATGTGTAAAGCATACCATCTTTTAAAGCTATAATACCTTTCATGTTAACGAATTTCATTATAACTGGAACTACTTTTTCGTTTAATGTTTGATTAAAAGACATGATAAATTCCTCCTTTGAAATATAATTTAAATTTTTTATAAATAATTACAAATAAATAATTTGTTATTATTATCCCTTATATGATATCTACCCCTTAACCCCTTTACTTCCAAGAATACATTCGCCTACCTCAATTTTTTATGATTCTTAGAAATATTTTTTCATTGGTATAGTTGATTAATAATTATTTAACTAGCTTTAGAGCTAATTCTAATACTTTTGCCCCATTCATCATTCCATAATCAATCATAGGAATAACTTCAACTGGTACACCAGCTGGGTCACATTTTTCCTTTACTTTTGATAGTGTGTAAGCTACTTGTGGTCCAAGTAATGCTACATCCATACTATCTAAATGTTGATCAATTTGAGATTCTGGATATGCATTTATCTCACATTCTACTCCCTTTGCTTTAGCTGCTTCCCTCATTTTGCTTACTAATACACTTGTTGACATTCCTGATGCGCAAAATAATTTAATCTTTGTCATATTTAATTCCTCCCTTTTATTTTTATATATAATATATTTAATAGACTATCATTTTATTGTTATTATTGATTTAATTAATTATTTAGCTAATGTGTTTATTATTTTTCTTAACTCCATAATTTGCTCTATTAAATTTTTTTCAGTAATTGCTGTCATTAAATGATCTTGAGCATGTACAAACAATATAGAAAAATCAACCTTTTCTCCTGCTGCTTCTTTTTGAAGCATTTCTGTCTGAGAATCATGAGCTTTTGATAATGCTTCATTAGCTAATTTTATTTCTTCATCTGCTTCATCATACTTACCTTCATTTACTTTACCTAATGCCATATATGCATGATTCTTACAATCTCCTGCATTTATTATTATGTTCATTATTGCTAATTCTAATGGTTCCATTACTATACCTCCTAGTTTCTTCTATCGCTTCTTACACTCATATATAGAGCAATTCATGTGCCAAACACTATCCACTGTGTTTATTTTTTAATAGCAATTTATTTAAAAGTCTCGGTATTTCTATACTTGTCCAATATTATTATTTTATTATAAATTTTATAATTTATAACGTATTTTTTAGTGTTTCTAGTTTCTTTTTAGTGTGTGTAAGAATATTTTAGTGTTTTAAATTTTAGTCATATATTTAAACACTAAAATATTTATAATTGACCTTTTAATTTAAATTATGTTATTATTTTCATATAATGTAATAGTTATCAATGAATTTAATATTTCATGGAGGTTCTAAATGACAAAGAAAGAGTTAATATATCAAAAATTTCTCCAATTGCAATTTTCAGAAGGAATAGATACGAAAAGTTTATCCAAAATAGCGAACATGTCTAGAGCAAATCTTAGTCATGAACTAAATGAATTGTGTAAAGAGGGTAAACTAATAAAATCTACTGGGAGGCCTGTATTATACTTCTTAGCTTCCCCAAAAAAATCAAATAATGATTCACAATTAGATTTATTATCTAAAAATAATATCTCATTAAAACCTGCAATTGAACAAGCTAAAGCATCTATTCTTTACCCTCCAAAAGGAATGAATTGTTTGATTTTGGGTGAAACTGGTGTTGGTAAATCAATGTTTGCTTCACTTATGCATAATTACGCCATAGAAATGAATGTAAAATCTGAAGATTCTCCTTTTATTACATTTAACTGTGCTGATTACTCTAATAATCCTCAACTATTAACCTCACAGCTTTTTGGGGTAAAAAAGGGGGCCTATACTGGTGCTGAAAGTGATAAAGAAGGTCTTATAGAACAAGCTAATGGTGGAATACTTTTTTTAGATGAAGTCCATAGATTACCACCTGAGGGCCAAGAAGCATTATTTATATTTTTAGATACCGGAAACTTTAGACGTATTGGTGATTCTCAAACTAGATCTTCTGATGTTTTAATAATTTCCGCCACAACTGAAGATCCTGGCTCTGCACTTTTAAATACATTTAGAAGAAGAATTCCTATTATAATAAATATTCCTTCTCTTAAAGATAGAACCCTAGAAGAGCGTTTATTTCTGATAAAAAGCTTTTTTAAGCATGAAAGTATTCGTTTAAATAAAGAATTATATGTATCATTAAATACTCTTAGGGCATTACTTTCCTATGAATGTACAAATAATATAGGACAATTGAAAAGTGATGTTCAAATGCTTTGTGCAAAAGCATACTCTGAATTTTTAACTAATGTAAGAATTGATGTTAGAATCAATAGCAGCACCCTTCCATCTTATATAAAGGAAGGTCTTTATAAGGAAAAGGAGCATAGAGTATTATGGAATAATTTAATGAGTGAAGAAATCGAATTTTTCAGATTTAATGGAAATAACACAGATAATGATGAATTATTTAGTAGCAATGAAAATACCATATATGATTTTATTGAAAATAAGTTAGAAAAATTAAAATCTCTTGATATTTCTGATATAGATATTGAAAATATACTAGAAAAAGATATTGCAAAACACTTTCAAAACAATTTTTCTATGATATCAAAAGATTTTAATAAAAAAAATCTTTTGACAATAATTTCTCCAGATGTACTAGAATGCTACGATGATATTGTATCTTATATTTCTGAGAATCTGAGTTTAACATTTGATAACAATCTTTATACAGCATTTGCTCTTCATGTTAATACTTTAATTGAAAGAGTTCATAGCAGAAAAATGATAAATAACCCTAATCTAGATAAAATACGAAATTTGTATCCAGTGGAATTTTCTATTGCATTAGAAGTAAAAAAAATGTTAGAAGACTTTTTGCATCGACCAATTCCAATTGATGAAGCTGGATATATTACATTATTTTTAATACCTGATGTTACTATAAAAAATAATATTCCTGATAAGGTTAAAATAATTTTAATTGCTCACGGTGAATCAACAGCTACTTCTATGTGTAATGTAGTTAATACTTTACTTGGTGAAAACTATGCTATTCCAATTAATGCACCAATAGATATCCCCCCATCAAAGGTCCTTGAGCATTTAAAACTTATTATAAATGAAAATCCATCTGATTCAGGATACTTATTACTAGTTGACATGGGATCTTTATTAACCTTTGCAGATACAATTCGTGATGAGTTAGGTGTCAAATTAAAAATTATATCACTAGCTTCAACTCTACATGTTTTAGAAGCTACACGTAAAGCATTACTTGGATTATCCTTAAATGAAATTTATAATGATGTAATTATGATTAATTCTTACTTACAATTACATAAGAATTTAAATAATCATTCTGTTCCAAGTAATAAACGCTTAATTATCACAGCCTGTTTAACTGGTGAAGGTGGTTCTGCTGCTATAAAAGATTTCTTAACTGTAAATTTACAATATCCTAAAGATTTAATTGATATAATATGTTTAAACTGCCTTGATAAAAATGATTTTATAGAGATGGTTCATAATTACGAATATTACAATGAGGTCCTATTTTTAGTATCATCTTTTCCTGTGGATTCTTTAGGAGTTAAACAATTTTCTATGTCTGACACCATTAGTGGTAAATCATTAAATGAGATGCAGAATTTAATTAATACTAAAATAGCACTATCAAATATTCCTATGATACTGAATGAAAATATTCCAAACATTTCAGGAATAGAGTTAACGGATGATATTAATTTATTGTTATCTGAATTACAAACTAAACTTTCCATTCATTTAACTCCCGAAAAACTTGTTGGTATAACACTTCATCTATCGTTCCTTATTGGAAGGCTTAGAAATAATGAGAAAACTGTGGTATATCCTAATAAGGAAAATTATATAAAAGAAAACTTTTCTCTTTATAATATAATAAAAGAAAGTATCATATTCATAAGAAATAAGTATAACATTGAATTCACTGACAATGATATATGTTATTTAATACAACATTTCTCTTCTAAATAAAGACATCAACTTATGTTAATGATATAATTAACGTAATTGATCATTATAATGAGAAAGGTTGATTATTATGTTTAGTAATGAAATAATAAAAAACTTGAATGACCTAGAGCTAATGCTATACAGATATATAATGAAAAACATAGAAAAAGTAGTCTATATGAGAATTAGAGAATTGGCTGATGAAGCTCATGTTTCAACAACAACTATATTAAGATTTTGTAAAAAGCTTAATTGTAACGGTTACTCTGAATTTAAAGTAAAATTAAAACTATACATTGAAAATAATGATAATAAGAAAGTTAATGGCGATAAATCAATAATTATTGATTACTTCAAAAAATTAAATACTGAAGAGCTTGATGAAAAAATTGAAACTATATGTGAATTAATAAATTCATCAAGTAATCTTGTATTTTTAGGTTCTGGAACATCAGGTATAATTTGCAAATATGCTGCTAGATATTTTTCAGCTATTGGTAAATTTGCAACTTATATTGATGATCCATACTTTCCAACAAATTATAAGACATATGAAAACTGTGTAATTATAGTTTTATCAGTATCAGGAGAAACTCAATCTGTTATAAATTTAATTAATAATTTTAAAAGAGAAAATTGTTCAATTGTCAGTATAACTAACAGCGAAAATTGTACAATTTCCAAAATATCTGATTTAAATATTTCATATTACATACATCAAGAAAAAGTTGGAATAGCAGATATAACTACTCAAGTTCCTGTAATGTATATAATCGAAAATATTGCTAAAGTACTTCATAACCGATACTAAAGCAATGTTAACTTATCGATAGAATTCAGATGGATTCGTTTACGTAAATCTATCTACATTGCCGATAAACTTAATTATCATATAAAAAATATATAAGAAAATAAAACCTGTTACTTTTACAAATTTTAGCTTCATTGTTATAATTTTTCTGATACATCTAGCATTTTATTTTTAATAAAATAAACATATTACTTACCAGTACATAGAAACACTCCAAAGTAAAAAAGTCTATAGACTAGATAATTAAAATCTAATCTATAGGCTAATTTTTTATAAATACTTGTTTAAGTACATATATTGTTTCATCTAAGATATAAACATGATTTATTATAAAATATTAATTTATTTTGCTGTTATCTATTAAAGTTCTTCACCATTTGTAGCTATAACTTTCTTATACCAATCAAATGATTTTTTCTTGCTTCTATTTAAAGTTCCATTACCATCATTATCTTTATCAACATAGATAAATCCATAACGTTTCTTCATTTCTCCAGTAGTGAATGATACTAAATCTATGCATCCCCATGGAGTATATCCCATTAAATCAACACCATCAAGTTCAATTGCCTTTTTCATTTCTCTAATATGAGCTGCTAAATAATCAATTCTGTAATCGTCGTTACATGTTCCATCTTCTTCTTTAACATCTATTGCTCCAAATCCATTTTCAACAATAAAAAGTGGAAGTTCATATCTTTCATATAATGTGTTTAATGAATATCTTAATCCCACTGGATCAATTTGCCATCCCCAATCACTTGCCTTAACATAAGGATTCTTAACGCTTGCAGAATGTCCAGATAATAAATCTTCAGTATTCTCAGCATCAGATTTAACTGCATTTGACATATAGTAACTAAATCCAATATAATCAACAGTTCCTTCTGCTAAAATCTTAGCATCTTCTGGTTCCATTTTTATGTTATAGCCCTTTCTTTCCCATTCCTTAATAGCATATGAACCATAATGTCCTCTTGCATGAACATCACTGAAGAAATATCTATCACGCATTGATTCTACTTGTAACATCATATCATCTGGATTACATGAGTATGGATATATTGGAACAAATGAAACCATACATCCAATCTTAAAATTAGGATTTATTTCATGACCTTTCTTAACAACTAATGCACTTGCAACTAATTCATGATGGGCTGCTTGATACATTACTTCTTCTCTATTATCTTCTTCTTCAAATTGAACTGCTGAACAAGTCCAAGCGAATATATCTACTCCTGTTTGTTTTTGATTATTTATTTCATTAAAAGTCATCCAATACTTAACTTTATCCTTGTATCTTTCCATAACAGTTGTAGCATATCTTACAAACATATCTATAACTTTTCTGTTTCTCCAGCCGCCATAGTTTTTGTATATTCCATATGGAATTTCAAAGTGTGATAATGTTATTACTGGTTCAATGCCATATTTAAGCATCTCATCAAACATGTCATCATAGAATTTTAATCCTTCTTCATTTGGTTCAAGTTCATCTCCATTTGGGAATATTCTTGACCACGCTATTGATGTTCTAAAACATTTGAATCCCATTTCTGCAAATAATGCTATGTCCTCTTTATATCTATGATAAAAATCTATTGCTTCATGATTTGGATAATTCAATCCTTCAATTACTCCATCTGTTATTTTTCTTGGAACTCCATGTGCACCTGCAGTCATAACATCTGCTGTACTAGGACCTTTTCCGCCTTCATTCCATCCACCTTCTAGTTGGTGTGCTGCTACAGCTCCACCCCATAAAAAATCTTTATTAAATGCCATAATTAATTCTCCTTTTCTAGCTGTGATTTATCTATAAATTAAGTTTTATTAATTAACTATATTTTTTATTGTATCTAATTTTATGATATAGTATTATACTCGCTGATATAAATGATATAGAATTAGCCATGAGTACTGGTATATCTTTATTAATCATTCCATAAACAGCCCAAAGAAATATTCCTATAGTAGTCATAAAATACATACCAAGTGATATTGCTTCTGTATCTTTAGTTTTTACTACCTGAATTACTTGTGGTAAAAATCCTAATGTCGTTAATGTTGCTGCAATTGTTCCTATCATACTATGATGCATCCAAATTATTAATTTATTACTGTTAAAACGTATCCACTTAACACTGTAGCTACTATTACTGCAATTAATGTACCTTGGGCTTCTTTTATTTTTCCCCCTTGTATCTTAGATGATATAAGCATAGCAATTCCAACTGATATCGCCATATCAATCCAGACACTTCCACTTTGCTTTATTAATGAATTCTCTATGCCATGATTTAATACCCACATAGTTCCTGGTATGATTAAAGCAGCTATAAATCCTCCAGGTGATCCTAATTTATCTACAAATTTTCTCCAAAATAATATTACTAATATTCCAAATATTGCACTTCCAAATATAGTTGATAATACTTCCCCATAAGTCATTTAAGATTCACCTGTCTTTTTATTTTTTTGTATGCATCCACCAACTATTCCAGCTATTATTCCACCAATAGATACACAAATTAATGTAGGAAATGAGCTTTTAAGACTACTGATTCCATTAAGTATAATATCTCTAGTTATTAGAGACAGTCCTACAACAACTCCCATATCAATAAATACTGCATTTTCCTTATTTTTTGTTAACCCTAAATAGTGATTTATATACCACATACTTCCTGTGAGAGTCAAAGCTGAAATCCAGCCACCCTTGGCTCCAAATATGTTTACAAATATTCTCCATCCACCATTTATCACAATTGCTGCAGTTGAAAGGCCTATTACACTTTTAATAAAAGATTTTACATCTTTCATTTTAATCCCCCCATAACTTCAAATTGCACTATTAATTACCTAACTTTACTATAACATAATGGACTTCCTTTTTCTCATCAATTCAAGTTTTAGTAACATATAATTAGAAGTAGTCATTTGTTTTTTTCTATAACGTATTGTTTTAGTATTGATTACCAAAATAATATCTATTATAAATTGTAAGTATACTTTTTAGATATAAGTATATTTAAAACACTTAATTTCAATACTTATTTATTTTTAATATATATGTTTCAATAATAAAATTTCATTTAATATGTTTATAGGCTAAGTAAATACCAGCATACAAAATGTATAAAAGTAATTGCAACATATATATAATTTTCAGGAAATTCAGTACTTAAATTATAAAAGACCACTAATTCAAAATTAGTAGTCTTTTATAATTTAGTTAATAAATACAAATATTTATTAACCTATTTCTTCAGTTGTTTCAAATTCATATACTATTCTTTCACCATTAACTGTTAATATTATTTGGTGCTTACCTTTATTAATTTTTACTCCATTCATAATCGTCATTCTAATAATATCGCTATCCATAGCCCCATTAATAGGATCTACAAAATCAAATGTTGCCTTTCCACTAAGATTTGTTATTTCCTTACTGGTTATATCAGAAAAAATATTTACAACTTTATTTAATCTAAATTGAACATATGGGTATCCCTCGTCATCTATATTTGCTTCTGCATCTATTATTTTCAGTTTTTCTTCTTCTGGTTTATTTTCTTCTTCTTTATACTCTGGAATTTTTATATATTCAAAGTATAATGATCTATTTTTATATTCATCTTCTGTTGCCCAAGCAATATATTTTCCATCTGCTATATCTTTATCTTCTATATTAATTATATTTGTACCATAACTAATATCTTCCTTAGTTCCATTTTTATAAATATCACTCGGATCTTTTGCACTTGTATCTTCTGAAACATGATCTAATATAGAATAATATATTGTACCACCTTCATCAAATCCAAGTTCTAATTGTACAGCATCATCTGTTGTTCTAGAAATAGATTTTCTTAAAGTAGTAGGCGCGGATAAATCTACATAGAAGTCTTTTTCTGCAGTAGTACCATCCTCAAAAGTTATTCTTCCTGTAAATGAAGTCTTATCAAAAGGAATGTGTCCTGATTTCATGTATACATTATAAGTTTTGTTATCTTTTGTTTCAACATTCCCTAATGTCAAAGTTCCTTTTGGACATGTAACTACAAAATTCTCTATGTTAAGCGGCTTATCTGTAGCTTTATTAAGTTCAAATATAAACCAATATTTTGATTCAAAAACATCACCTGGAATTATTTCTTTATTAGGCTTTATATCCTCTATTTGAATTTCAGAACTTTGAGAGTCAGAAATTACTTCTGAACTTATAGTTTCAGTTTTTATCGGTGTAACTTTTCCCTCTACATCTTGAGCTACATATTGCATTGTATATGAGCGCCCTTTTTCTAAATTTGATATATCAACTTTATTGCTTCCAACATTCATTTTTGATTGTGAACCTAGCTCTAATATATCATTAACAGTCAAATTAGCGTTTGATGAAAAGAAACTTCTGCTTGGCTTGTCTTCAGTTAAAACATAATAGAATGTTCCTTCTGCATCAGAAATATAACTTAAATCTGCTACATCATCACTTAATCTTCTAACCTTTTGATTTGTTATTAATGGACAATCATATTTACTTTCAAAATCTTTATCTATAGTCTTTCCTGATGGTAATGTAATATGTAATGTATATATTTTGTCATCATAATAAGCAGTTTTTAAAGTATACACTTTATTCTTATCTTTTCCTGTTGGAGTTTCAACACTAAAAATTGTCATATCATTAAAGCCTGGGCATGATATAGCAAATGCTTCTTTATCTAGAGTTTTAGATGTTGCATTATTTAAATAAACTTTTATAACTCCATTTGTTACAGTTTCGATCTTATCAATTTTTGTAGTTTTGGGCTTACTTGAGCTTGAACTACTTGATGAACTTGAACTGCTTGATGAGTTTGAAGTACTTGATGAAGTATTATCTGTGTTGCTTGTACTATTAGATGTATCTCCATTCACATTATTTGTACTTTCTTTAATTGAACCAGATTCGTCTTTAGTAAATACTTTGCTTACTTTCGGTTCTTCATTACTTATGTTCTTTCCACTCTCATCAAAAGTATATACCTTGCCATCTATCATTACATTTCCTTTTAACATAGCACCATTATTTGCCAAACAATATATATTTCCATCTACTTCTACTGTACCAGTCTGCATAGTACCATCTTGATTTGTAAAATACCAAGTTCCATTATCATTAATCCATCCAGTTTTCATAGCACCATCTTGACTTGCAAAATACCAAGTTCCATTGTCATTAATCCATCCAGTCTGCATATATCCTGTACTTGGATTAAAATAATACCAGTTATTATTTATATTTCTCCAACCTACAGACCATGAACCACCTTCTGTATTCCACCAGCCATTAGAATCTTGTTTCCATTCTGCATTTGCACTAATTGGCATTAAAACTGTACTAACCATTATAGACATTGCAATAATTTTTTTTAAAAAGCTTCTTTTCATAAGTTTTATATTTTCCCCTTTCTTTTTTAGTATGATTTTAAATATTATCCAATTCAGCATACTTTTTTCTATATATTAACATTTATTTATTTTATAATATAAGATTACTATGCATTTTTACTTTTTTCAATAATTTTCCCCTATTTTTTTATAATAATTGTATATTTTATTTCTAAAAAATATATTCTAATTGATAATTCACATTAAATTCTTTTATTTCCATCTGGTATTTTAACAATGCTAATTAAAACTTCTATATAACTAATACTATTAATACAGCCTTAAATATAAGATTAATTCTTAAAAAATACAATTAATATTCAGAATTAATCTTAAAAAAATAGGTTAAACTAATTAAATAATTTTAAAAAAGGATTATGGATCTTGCTAAAAATAGAAATATAATTTCTGCTTTAGCCAGGTCCACAATCCTTTTAAATGTTATTTATTATAACTCTTTTCCATTTGTTGAGATTACATTCTTATACCAGAAGAAACTCTTCTTTCTTATTCTTCTTAAATCCTTAAGATCAAATTCATCCCTGTTAACATATATAAATCCATATCTTTTTTTGAATCCTTCATGGGTACTTATTAAATCAATAGCTGACCAAGGGCAGTATCCAATTAAATCGACTCCATCAGATATAGCTAATTGTGCCTGTTCTATGTGCTTTCTTAAGTATTCAATTCTGTAATCATCATTTATAGTATCATTTTCTTCAAGTTTATCATAAGCACCTAATCCATTTTCAGTTATAATTATTGGAAGTGCATATCTTTCATAAACTTCTCTTAATGTATTTCTAAATCCTACAGGATCTATTTCCCATCCAAATTCAGTCTTTTGTAAATTTGGATTAGATACGCCTTTAAATACTCCACTTTCACCATGTCCACTTTGTTGATCTCCACCAGATCTTTCATTAGCTATTTCTCCAGGAAATTCCTCTACTGTAGCAGTATTATAATAATTAAATGCTATAAAATCTGGTTTACCACTTCTTAAAGCTTCCATATCTCCTTCTTCTATTGTTGGTTCTATTCCTTTTTCAACCATGTAGCTCCAAGCTATTGCATTATATCTTCCATGTACAGCCATATCTAGGTATAACCAATTTCTTATTGCTGAACAATTGCTTGCTGCAAGTATGTCTTCTGGTTTTGAACTTGCTGGATATACAGTACTTATATTTGGTGCAGGTCCTATTTTACCATTTGGACACATCTCATTACATAGCTTCATAGCTTTTGCTTGAGCTATTAGCATATGATGGTTTTGCTTGTATAATTCCTTTTGAACATTATCTGTTTCAATTCCATCAAGTGTTCCAATAACATCACCAACAAGAGTCATCATATTTTGTTCATTTATAGTTAACCAATACTTAACTCTGTCGCCATAGTTCTCGAACATAACTTTTGCAAAATTCACAAATGCATCAATAGTTTCTCTATTTGACCATCCACCTTTTGTTTGAAGTGCTGCTGGTAAATCAAAATGATACATTGTAACTATTGGCTGTATATCGTATTTTAAACATTCATCTATTAAATTGCTATAGAATTCTATTCCTTGTGAATTTATTTCTCCAACTCCATTCGGAATAAGTCTTGACCATGAAATTGAAAATCTATAAGCTTTAAATCCCATTTCTGCAAATAATGCAACGTCTTCTTTATAATGATGATAATGGTCACTTGAAACCTTAAAGTCTGGTGTTCCTTCTGGTATTTCTTTTATATCCTGCACAGAAGGACCTTTTCCATATTCTAAAGATGCTCCTTCAACCTGATAAGCTGATGTTGATGCTCCCCATAAAAAGTTTTTAGGAAATTCTTTTAATTTTTTATGAAACATAAAAACAACTCCATTCTTAATTAATATACTTATTTAGTTGATTTGATTATATCATCTAATAAATAAGAATTGTGCCATATACCTTGTTTAGTGACATCTTACAGATTTATGTTATTTGTTTTATGATAAAACACTACGTTTTATCACTTTGCATATATAAAGTAAAAGAGGAATTATATTTTTAAAATATAATTCCTTTTTTACTTGAATTTTATAATAATAGTAAAGTATCAATAATAATTTACTTATTATTTACCTGCTAATTTTAAAGCAAAGTCTAAAACTTTTTCACCATTCATCATTCCATAGTCAACCATTGGAATAACATCTACTGGAACCCCCTTAGGTCCACATATTTCTTTAGCTGACGCCAATCTGTACCCAACTTGTGGTCCAAGTAATGCTACATCTACGCCATCTAAATTTGCATGCATTTGGCTTTCTGGGAATGCCACTATATCTGCTTCAAGTCCTCTTTTGCTAGCTGCATCCTTCATCTTATTTACTAACAAACTTGTTGACATTCCTGCTGCACAAAATAGTCTAATTGTTACCATAAAAATCATCTCCTATAATATAAGTTATCGTTTATATTTATTAAAACGTTTAAATTTGAATTTTAAATTGTTTTGTTTTATCCTATACTATATTATATAGCAATATGCGTGCCAACTTTATATAAAATCATTATTTTTTCTTTATCCCCTATATTTCTAGGCTTACATCTATTGAACTTCATTATTTGTTCTATTCAATGTGTTTTGTTTTAAATAAAAAAAACGAAACACAGCATATATGTGTTTCATTTTTTATAAAAAAGAATAGGTAGCTATCTTATGAAATAATATCATAAAAAGTGGCTACCTATGCTTTTTATATAAATTTTATATTATAGGGCTTACTTATAAAAAAGTATTTATATGATAAATACATATTGTCTATTCTAAATTATTTATTTTCAATTTCTGCTATTTTATCTGCAAATTGTGGTAAGTGTTTTTTATGTGCAACTAGCATTTCATCTAATAATTCTTTTGCTATTTCACCACTTGGTACTAATGGATTAATTGTGAATGCTTGAAGTGCTCTTTCATAGTTTCCTGTAACGGCTGCAGATATGGTTAATTCTTCCATAGCTTTCATCACTTGAACCATTCCTCTTGGTGCTGAATCAAAATTTCCCCAGTTAATTGGTTGTGGACCGCTTGAAGTAATTATACTTGAAACTTCGACAATTGATTCATATGGTAAATCATGAATAGCACCATTATTCTTTGTACTTACTACCATGTTTGTCTTCTTATCATTTAATATTGAAGCTATAAGCTCACAAGCTGCATCACTATAATGTGTTCCACCTCTTTTGGTTAGCTGTTCTGGTTTATAATCTAAACTAGGATCCTTATATAATTCAAATAATTCAGCTTCGGTTCTCTTAACAACCTCTGCTCTTGTTTCACCTTTCTTATATTCTTCAAGTTCATCTTTTAACATATCGTCTGTAATATAGTAATATCTATGATATGGACATGGTAGTATACCTAAATCTTTAACTTGTTCATAATTGAATTTAATATCTTTTATATTTGCTACACCAGAATCTTCTTGTTCTTGCTTTTGATCTGGATCATACAATTTTCCTATTAATTCTTCAGTTATTTCATTTCCTTCTTTATCCCAAACTCTGTGCCAATGGAAATGATTTAATCCCGCAAATTTAAATGTTAAATCTTCTGTATTCTTATTTAAAACTTCTGCACATCTATGTATACAGTTTATTGGAACATTACATAAACCTACTGTCTTATCCCATCCGCCGTATTTAATAGCAGCTTCTGTAACCATTCCTGATGGATTAGTAAAGTTTACAAGCCATGCATCTGGGCATAATTCTCTCATATCATCAATGATATCTAGTATTATTGGAATTGTTCTGAATGCCTTAAACATACCACCTGCCCCATTTGTTTCCTGGCCAATTATTCCATGACTTAAAGGTATTCTTTCATCCTTTATTCTTGCATCTAAAAGACCCACTCTAAATTGAGTAGTAACAAAATCAGCACCTTTTAATGCATCTCTTCTGTCTAGAGTTAATACTACTTTCCAATTAAGACCTGCTGCCTTAACCATTCTTTGAGCCATTGCTCCTACTATTTCTAATTTTTCTCTACCTTCTTCTATATCTACAAGCCATATTTCATTAATAGGGAGTTCATCTTTTCTCTTTATAAAACCTTCAATTAATTCTGGAGTGTAACTTGATCCTCCACCAATTGTGACTATCTTTATTTGATTTTTTCTCATGCTAGTTCCCCCTTAAACACTTAATAAAAATTCGTTTTCATTTTGTACTTTTAGGATATCACAGGAAATATATAAATACCTCTATTTTGAGATTTTAGAAACATATAGTACATATTAGTGAATTGTTATTTTCAAAAACAATGTGTTTTATTATTAAATCAAGTTAATGTAGTTAAAATAGTCAAAACAAAAATTAGGATAAATAATTTTTCTAGTCTTATGTAACAATTATTTATTCTAATTTTTATTTTATTATATTTTTTAATAGTATATATAATGGTAAAATCGAAAAAACAATAGTAATACTTTTTTAATTAAGCTTAAATAAATACAAGCTCCATATCCTTGCTTTAGTTATTTAATAAAAATATTATAACTACATATAAATTCTTGTCCTTCTTCTAATGATATTATTCCTTCTTTATCTTTAAATTCACCATTAAAGTCTTCATAATCCGCATGTCCAAACCATGGTTCTAAACATATAAATGGTGCTCCTTTCTCCGGTGCCCAAAATCCTATGTATGGAAACCCTTTAAATTCTACTGACAGTGACTTTTTACTTTTTCTTGACTTTATTGTTACCCTATCTGATTTTAAATCATCAAAAATTAATACTCCATTTTTAAATAATTCTTTTGATAACGAAATTATATTTGAATCATTTAAACATTCATGTCTCTTTTTACATATGTAGGCTTCTTTATTTACCCCCATGAAAGAGCTTGTTTCTATTCTATTAAATTCAAGATAACAATCTTCTATGTTTTCATTTTCTACTATTGGGCACATAAAAGCAGGATGTGCTCCTATAGAAAATAGTATTTCTTTGTTGTCTAAATTTCTAACTTTGTATATTACTTTTACACAATTATCTTTTATTTCATATGCTATTATTAATGAAAATTTATAGGGATATACTTTTAATGATTCTTCAGAATATTTTAGTTGAAATGCAATATAGTTATCTGTTTTTTCCATTAAATTAAATTCTGAAATCCTAGCTAAACCATGAGCTGGTAGTTCATATTCCTCTCCATCAATTCTATATTTTAAATCTTTAGTCTTGCCCACTATAGGAAATAGTGTAGGAGCATGATATTTCCAATATTCCAGGTTGCCATTCCACAAATACTCTATATTTTCGCCTTGTGAAGTTAATGAATGTAATTCTGCTCCATGATCACTTACAGTAATTTTAATTTTATCATTTTCTAAAGAATAAAGCATACTAATCTCTCCTTTTATATAATTGAAATAATACAAAATTCCATTTACCATTTCATCAATTTATTCAATTTAAATCAAAAACTACTTTCCAGCTTTATTTATTGTTTTACTAAAATAAACCCAACTTATAATCTGCTAAATCTCTGTAACTTTTACTTTTTTCATTAATTCTTCAACTACAGATTTATTTACAAATCCAGTTTCCTTTTCCATTGCATTTGCTGTACCACAGGCTGATGCAAGTTTTAATGTATCTTCTATAGAATAGCCTCTCTCAATTCCAACTGCTATTCCTGCAACATATGAATCACCTGACCCAACTGGATTAACAGCCTTGACCTTTTCAAATGTTACTTTATAAAACTTTCCTTCATATCCTGCAATAGATCCTTCTTCTCCTAGTGATATAACTACAAACCTTATTCCTTTGTTATGAAATTCTTTAATCTCTTTTATTGAATCCTCTACTGAATTTATTCTTCTTCCGGTTAAAGCTTCAATTTCATCTCTATTAGGCTTTATAAAATAAGGTTTAGCCTCAATCCCTTCTTTTAATAAATTACCACTAGTATCTAATAAAAATTTCTTTTCCTGAGCATTAGCCATTTCTATTAATTTTCTATAAAAGTTACTTGGAACATTTTTAGGTACACTTCCTGATGCTGCAACTACTGTTGTATCTTTAAGTAAATCAATATATTTATCTAAGAATTTCATTTGTTCTTTTTCTGTAACTTCTGGACCTGGTTCAAGTATCTCTGTTTGTACTAAATCATCTGTAATAAATGCCAAACACTCTCTAGTTTCTCCACTTATTTTAATGAAATCTTTCTTTATGCCATAATCCTTAAGCTTATCTTCTATAAATTCTCCAGATTTTCCACCAAGCAAACCTGTTGCTATACAGTTTTCTCCTAATATAGTTGCCACATTAGCTACATGTAATCCCTTTCCACCAGGAGTATTTTTAACACTTCTAGCTCTCATTACTTTGCCTCTTTCTAGATCCTCTATTTCATATCTTTTATCTACTGATGCATTTAAATTTACAACTAAAATCATATTTTACCTCCATTAGTCTCTATTTTTATAAAAGCGTAGAAAGTATCCTCTCTACGCTTTTATTATTTTTATATCATTAGTATTCATCCATTTATAAAATGCACATTAAAAAATAATAATTTCCACTTTATAATTTTCTCTATGTTAACTATGAGTTTTATTGTTATTGTTTTTTATCCTATTGTGTCGTAAAATAATTATTGTTGATATTTATTTTAGATTTTATTTTTCTATATTTTCTTAGGTTTAGTATATCTATTCCTAAGATTTTTTTAATTTCAGCATACTGACATTTTTATGTTCTATTTATGCCTTTACTAATATCTATTTGCGCTACCACAAACTTCAATCTTATGTTTTACTATTTCTTTCATAGCTTTCTTACCTGGAGTCATATATTTTCTTGGATCATTTGCATCTGGATTTTCCTTAAAGAATTCCTTTACCGCATCTGAAAATGGAATCTTTAAATCTGTTGCAACATTTACTTTACAAATTCCTAATGAAATTGCCTCTTTGACTAATTCATCTGGTACATTTGATGCTCCATGAAGTACTAATGGTACACTTACCTTGCTTCTTATTTCTTTTAATCTTTCAAAATCAAGCTTCGGCTCTCCCTTATATAGTCCATGAGCTGTTCCAATTGCTACCGCTAATGAATCTACTCCTGTCTTATTTACAAAATCTACTGCATCATCTGGATTTGTGTACATTGCATCTTTTTCATCCACTACTAAATCATCTTCTTGCCCACCAAGTTTTCCCAGTTCAGCTTCAACAGTTGTATCATACCTATGAGCATATTCAACTACTTCTTTAACTATTTCTATATTTTTTTCATATTTTTCTTTTGATGCATCTATCATACATGATTTAAATCCATTATCGATATATTTTTTTATTTCATCAATTTCCTCAAAGTGATCTAAATGAATAGCTATTGGTATATTGTATTTATTAGCTGCAACCTCTGCTATTGCCTTTATATATTCTCCACCTGCATAATCTATTGTTGATGGAGTACCTGCTAATATTACTGGTGATTTCATTTCCATTGCTGTATCTACTACTACTTGTACTGTTTCTAAGTTGTGTATATTAAATGCTGGCACTGCATATCCTTCCCTTTGTGCCTTTAACAGCATTTCTCTTGTTGAAACTATTTTATCCATACATATCTCCTCACATATATAATAAAAATTAATCGTGATATTCTCCTCTATCCCACTTTTCTAAGAATTCATCAAAGAAATTATCATTTTGGAATTGATCTTCTTTTCTAGCAGCTATAGAATCAATCTTTGCTATAATCTTCTTATCTTCTTCTGTTGGTTCAAATTTTGTTTCAATAAAAGCATCTATTATATTTTCCATTAATCCAACACCAGTGATTCTTCCGCCAAAGCCTATTATATTTGCATTTAAATGTTTTCTCGCATATACAGCTGTTGTAACATCTCTTACTAAAGCTGGTCTTGTTCCCACAACCTTAGCTGTTGATGCAGTTACTCCAACACCTGTTCCACAAAGAACCACTCCCAAATCTGCTTCTCCTGAAACCACCTTTTCTGCTGCCTTCTTTCCAAATATGGCATAATGTGTTCTTACATGATCATAAGTTCCACAATCTATAACCTTATGTCCCTTCTCTGTTAAATACTCTACCAAATGTATTTTTCTATCTGTAACAATATGGTCACATGCAATTGCTATTTTCATATTTTCTAGTCCTCCTTTATAACATTTTATTTAACATATCTACTCTTATTTGATGTCTTCCACCAGCATATTCTGACTCTAAATATCCACTTACTATTGCTTCTGCTAGCTTTTCTCCAACTATACCAGATCCAATTGCTATAATTGATGTATTGTTATGACTTCTTGTCATATAAGCTGAATGCTCATCTGAAACCTCTGCGCAGATTATTCCCTTATGTTTATTTGCTGCCATAAAAGAACCTGCACCATATTCATCAATTAATATTCCTCTATCTCCTTCATTAGATAAAATTCCTTTACAAACTCTATCTGCTGAATCTACAAAATCTACCTCATCTTCTGTTTTATCTATAACTTCATGTCCTTCTTTTTTTAAATATTCTTTTAAATAGTTCTTTAAATTACTACCAGCTTTATCTGATCCTATTAATACTTTCATGTCTTTCCTCCTCGTATAATATAAATTCACTTACATTTGTTTAAATTATATATTTATGGGTGATTATAAACTTTTACTGTTTTATATATGTTTTATGGGCGGTTAAAATTTTTATTATTTTTGATTTTTACTTTTTTTATTTTAAATTTAATCTTTCATACTGCTCTTCTGGAGCATCCATTTCTTTTAATCCTTTTTTGATTAATTCAATATATTTATTTTCTATTTTTTCATCTGTAATTAAATCTGTTTGTAAATAATCTTTTTTTATATTAAAAAGCATATTATCTTTTGTGTATTTAATTCCATCTTCTACATTATCAATTATTGATGGTCTTTCTACTGGAATTTTATATAATGGATAATTAGTTCTTTTTAGAAATCTTCCCATTTCAATTTGCTCTTCTATTCCTTTACCTAAATATTTTCTTATAGTAGTAGGTATGCATGTATATTCATAACAAGGTTTATTTTCCTCATTGTGAGCTCTAAAATAGGTATGTTCTCCATCTGTTATATTTACAGCTAACCCATGATATCCATATAATGCATATTCTCTTTGATAATTTCTATTGTCAGCAATTGGTTTCCATGACTTTCCTTGTACTTCTGCTGGAATTTCAATTTCACTATAGTCCAAAACTGTTGGCATAATATCAATATTTTGAGTTATACTGCTTACTCTTTCTCCTGCTCTTTCTCCTTTAGGAAAACGAACTAGTAATGGGATATGTGCTAATTCGTTATACATATGCATATAGTTCTTTCCAAAATAATTTCTTTCTCCTAAGAAATATCCATGATCTGTTGTTACTATTATCATAGTGTCTTCATACATATCTAAATCTTTTAGTCTTTGTATAAACTTTCCAAAGTGGTTGTCTGTCATAGTTAATAGTGCTGCATATCTTTTATTTATATACTCTAATGCATCTTCTGGAACATCTACTTCACTATAAGTAGGTGTCTCAAAATATGGTCCTTCATATTTATTATCATACATATCCATATATTCATCTGGCACATCAAATGGTTCATGTGGATCAAAAGTTTCTACTAATAAGAAGAAATCATCGTGGCCCTTATTATCTTCTATCCATTTTGATGCTGCTTCAAATGTTTTTGGTGTTGGATATTCATCTTCTGTAGGCCAATTAGTTCTATTCCATTGATACTGTTTCCTTAATTTTCCATAGTAGTCATCTGGCATAAATGTTGGATCATCAATTCTAGATATCCATGGATCTCCTTCTTGTCCTCTATAAAAATCCCATGTACTAAATTGTTGAACATAGTCCTCTCCACCTAATCTAAAATAATGTGGATGATCTGTTACAATATGACTAAATACATTTTTTTGTGCTAATACCTTTGGTAGTGTTATATCAAATGGTTCTATTGGTCCCCATGATCTTTCTAAAAAATTCAATCTTCCTGTTAAGATGTCTCTTCTTGCTGGCATACATGGTGCTGAGCCAACCCAATGATTATCAAAAGTAACTGCTTCCTTTGAGAATTTAGTTAAATTAGGAGTTTTTACCCATGTCTCTGGATTATAAACTTCTATCATATTTCGTTTTAAAGTATCCATTAAAACAACGACTGTTCTCATTTGCCTCCTCCTTTTTCATACAAAATCATTAAATAAATCTAAATTTAATATCTATACTTGCTTGGATAGGATTTATATTTAATTTAATAAACTCTACCTTTATTATCCTCATAAATATTAATAGCAAATTACATGCCAAAACGACTATTCCCAGTAATTTAGCCATTTTTTAACTACTATAATACTTATTAATACTCTTTGTTTTTCTAAAATACTATTCTTATATATCTTTAATACTCATTAAGTCAAGACTATTAGATTAATCTAAAATGTGCCTTAAAGAGTCTACTGGCTTTCTTCCAACAATTAATTTTTCTCCATCTGTATAACCTTCTTCTCTTCCTTCTAATTCACTAATAAGTAATTCTCTAAAATGATTAATATTTTCTTGATAATCTTCTTCATTTATAAGATCTTTCAATTCATGTGGATCTTTCTCTAAGTCAAAATATTGTTCTTTTCCTGTTTGAGAGAACCAAATATATTTGTGTTTTCCATTTGTTATATAGTGATTTGAATCTTCTCCATAGGCATGTTCCCCATGAATGCATTCTCTCCATTTTGTATTTCCTTCATCTTCTATAAGATCTTTTAAGCTATATCCATCTACTGTATTTGGTATTTCTATACCTGCACAATCTAATAATGTTGGCATTATATCCATAAGTTCAACTACTTCTTCAAATGTTTTTCCATGTTTACCTTTTATATTATTACCCGGATCATATATTATGATGTCGATAGGTAAGTCTTTGATACTATCTCCAACTTTTCCCCCGACCCAAACGGTCAATGTCGTCAACTTAAGAAAATATAGAAAATTTAATAAAAAACACTTGACAAT
>ENA-OXEC01000300-OXEC01000300.1-human-gut-metagenome-genome-assembly--contig:-NODE-300-length-25976-cov-27.8308_pt1 | contig 25976 bp, 20 predicted proteins | sample MGYA00249351_ERZ652235 | MGnify/ENA primary metagenome ERZ652235 (study PRJEB26925, sample SAMN05826906) | human gut metagenome | biome: ENVO:2100002; feature: ENVO:00000062; material: ENVO:00002003...
ATATAGATGCTTTTGGGATAACATTTAATAAAGACTATACACAAGATATATATGGTGTTATGTGCGAATTAAATGAAAGTTACAATAAAGTAAATATTGAAAATGTTTTAGAAAAAATATTTATAATTTCTACTTATCTTGTAAGCTATTTTAACAGAATAAATGGGAATATAATAATTATGTGTTCAAAATTAAATGATAAAATTATAAGAGAAATAGGAACTTATTATTTTGATATAAAGGAAATATTCAGACAAGTTAATCTTTCTTTTGAGGTAAGTATACTAATTAATGAAAAGTTTCAAGAAGAGGTTATAAGCAAACTGGAAAAAGTATGCCTAGATATAGATGAAACAGAAGAAGAAATTTATTTGAAAAGTTTAAAACTTCAAAAGCAACTTAATTATAAAAATAATGATATTGAAGAAAATAATGAATATGTAGAGAAAAAGATTAAAAGTGATGCAGAAGAAGAGACAAGCAGCACAATAGAAATTGAAGCAGTTAAACCTTTAGAAGAAAATGATTATGGGAATATTGATCATAATGTTAAAGAAACAAATAAAAACAAAATAAGTAAGTTAGATATTACAATAGATGAAGATATAAATGGAATACTATTTGATAATATAAGTAATATTGATGATAATAGAGAGAGCCATACTACAAAGTATTATATGAATAATAGAAATGTAAAAACTCAATTAAGAGTAGATGATGATTCAATAAGCAAAATAATAGAAGAACGGAATAGAAAACTTGTAGAAAATTTATTGAAGAATAAAAAATACGAAGGTTGTGAAATAAAGGATAAATATGATGATATAAAAATTGGAGAATTGGTTAAAAAGGAATTTGATAGATTATTTAGAGATGAAAGTGTACCTAAAGGAGAAATAAGAAAACTTCAAGAATATGATTACTGCAAAGAAATATTTGGAATTGATTACCCTGTATTAAAAGAAGTTGATATGGAGTATTCTTTAGAGGAACAAAGAAGAGATGAAAATGGAAATGCAATATATTATGGATTTATTGCAACAATATATGATAAAGATTATTACATATGTTCAGTGTGGAGTGAAGAAAATAGAAGAGACTTTTTAAGATGGATGAGTTTTTTAAGATAAATTATAAAGTGTATGCCATAATTTTACAATATAATAATTATATTAAGAAAAAAATAGATACATACTTTAGGGGCAAGATAGTGATAAAAACGAAAGATTTTATATTGGGGGAGTATTAGATGAGCCTTGAAAGAGGAATAAAAGTTGTCAATGGTAATATAATTTTTCAAAATGATTGTAGTGATGAAAAGTTTACAATTAAGTCAAGAAAGTATATTAATTTATTCATAAATGATGAACTTTGCAAACAATTTGAAGAAAACGTAGTAACTAAAGATGATAAAATACACTATACCCTTGAAAAGTCAGAAGCTAAAAGGGAAATAAATATATTTATATCTGAAGATAAAATGAAAGCATATGTAAGGATAGAGTATTTACCAGAAATAGAATATAAGCTTAAGGATAAAGCATCGTTTATTAATTTGGCTTTATCAGTAGAAGAAGTAAGTAGAAAATATCCACCTAAGTATACTGTAGATGAAGTAAAAAAAATTCTTAAAGAAAAGAATGTGATTTTTGGCATTAAAGAAGCAGCATTGGAAAAAGCTATTTTAGGATGTAATGAAGAACTATTAATAGCTGATGGAGAGTACCCCATACAAGATGTACCAAGTGAAGTGAAATTACTTTTTTCACCAACAGAAATGCACTTTCCTGATCCAGAATCAAGTGAAACTATAGATTATAAAAATTTATTTAGAATATCTAATGTACGAGAAGGTGACAAAATAGCTGAAATAATTCCAGAGACCATAGGAAAAGATGGAAAGAACATTTTTGGGGAAATTATCAAAAAAAATTATGTTAGATTAACACCTATTACAGCTAACAAGGGATGTAAAATAGAAGAAAATGATATAATAGCCACTATAGATGGAAAGGCTCATATATCAGGAAGAATTGTAACTGTAAATCCAGTATTTACAGTTGAAAGTGTTAATATGGAAACATGTAATATAAATTTTTATGGTGATATTGAAGTATATGATAGTGTTAATGATCATATGGATGTTAATGCAGGCGGATCTCTTGATGTAAGCAATAACGTAAATGCTTCAAAGGTAGTTACAGGTGGAGATATAACTATACTTGGTAATGCTATAAGTTCTAAAATATTATCCGGACAGATTGATATAAGAAAAAAAGAATATGCTGATGTTTTGACTTTATATAAAGATATGATAAATGATATTATAAAAACTATAAGGCTTCTTCAGGCGAAAACCACAGCATTTGGAGTAAAGGATTTTATACAAAATTTAACTGAAGATAAATATAAAGATTTTCAAAAAATAGCATTAAAATTAGTAACTTTAAATATTAAAAATGAAACAAAAGGATCGGAATTAATAGAATATATAAAGGAAAAAGTTTTGGGATATAACATATTAAAGATGAAATCTTTAAATGACCTTACTATTCTACTTAATATTTTAGATAACGAAATAGAATATTACGATAAAAATAGCATTGTTCCTCTTGATATAAGAATTTCGTATTGTCAGGATTGTGAAATTAAATCTACTGGAAATATAATAATAAGTGGAAAAGGCGAATTTACATCAAAGCTAACTGCAATGAAAGACATAATGTTTACTAAGCCTGATTCAGTAGCAAGGGGTGGAATAATTTCAGCTGGAAATAGTATAGCAGCAGGAATTGTAGGAAGCAGAGCAGAAATTCCAACGACTCTTATAGTTCCAAAGGAAGGGAAAATAAGTGCAGTATTAGCATATCGAAATACAACATTTAAAATAGGAAATGTGTCTGCTAATACTGAAAGAGAATATGAACATGTACAGGTGTTTTTTAACAAAAAGACAAGACTAATAGAATTTCATGAGGATGCATTTTAAAAAGAAATCTCTAAATATTGGGATTTCTTTTATTTATTTAAGTTACTATATTCCTTTGAATTTATATTAAAAAAACTAAAGTACATAGTTATAGTGGAGATTTTTTATTAGTCATTTACATGATTGGCAATTATATTATCATTATGATATTATAATACAATAGAATATTTTCTAATAAATATAATTTTAGGATTGAATAATAAACTAAGGATAGAAAGGAGATAGTTACCAATAAGTTATATATTAATATTTAAAATTGGTGGCGAATAAGTGTGCTAGAACTAAGAAATATTTGTTTTGAAGTCCAAGAAGAAGGCTTCACTAAAAAAATTCTAAAAAATATTAATTTAAATATCGATAATGAAAAATTTGTCGCAATTACAGGTCCAAATGGTGGTGGAAAATCAACTTTAGCAAAAATAATTTCTGGAATTAAGATACCTACAAGTGGAAAAATAATATTTAATGGTAATGATATAACAAACATGAGTATTACAGAAAGAGCCAGATTAGGGATAAGCTTTGCATTTCAGCAACCAGTAAGATTTAAAGGGATAACAGTTAAAGAGCTCATTACTCTTGCAAGTGGGAACTCTGGATGCAAATGTAATACTTCAAACATAAAATTTGAAAAAAGTCCATGTGATTATTTATCAGAAGTAGGACTGTGTGCAAAAGAATATATAAATAGAGAAGTCAATGCAAGCCTTTCTGGAGGAGAATTAAAAAGAATTGAAATAGCAACTATTTTAGCAAGAAAAACAGAGCTTTCAATATTTGATGAGCCAGAAGCAGGAATTGATATATGGAGCTTTAATAATATGATAAATGTATTTGAAAAAATGCGTAAAGAGATTAATGGATCAATCTTAATAATTTCTCATCAGGAAAGGATACTAAATATTGCAGATGATATTATAGTCATTGAAAATGGACAAGTAAAACAGAGTGGTAAAAAGTATGAGATTTTACCTAAGTTACTTTCAGCAGCAGATAGTTGCAGATTTTATAAAGGAGAATAAACTATGGAAGAAATGCAAAAAAACTTATTAAGTGAAGTATCAGGCCTCCATGGTATTCCGGTTGGGGCATATAATATAAGAGTGGATGGTCAGGCTCTTAGCATGAATTCTACTGCTAATATTGAAATTGTTAAAAAGAAAGATAAAAGTGGAATAGATATTTATATTAAACCAAATACAAAAAATGAAAGTTTACATATTCCGGTGATTTTGACACAGACAGGTCTTAAAGAGGTGGTATATAATGATTTTCACATTGGAGAAAATAGCGATGTAACTATAATTGCTGGATGTGGAATTCATAATAGTGGAGATAAGGAATCTGAGCATGATGGTATACATAGCTTTTTCATAGGGAAGAACGCTAAAGTTAAATATGTTGAAAAACACTATGGTGAAGGTGATGGAAAAGGGCAAAGAATATTAAATCCAGTTACTATAGTTGAAATAGATGAAAATGGATATATGGAAATGGATACTGTTCAAATTAAAGGTGTAGATTCAACTAAAAGAATTACAAAAGCTAAGTTGAATGAAGGCGCTAAAATAGTAGTAAAAGAAAAAATTATGACTCATGGAAATCAATTTGCAGAAACAGGATTTGAAGTTGAGCTTAATGGAGATAATAGCAGTGCACACGTTACATCACGTTCTGTTGCAAAAGATAATTCTAATCAAGTATTTTTAGCTGACATTAAGGGAAATGCTAAATGTACTGGACATAGCGAATGCGATGCAATAATTATGGACAATGCAACAGTAAAGGCTATTCCACAAATTCTTGCAAATAATGTTAATGCAAATCTTATTCATGAAGCTGCTATAGGTAAAATTGCAGGAGAACAATTAACTAAACTTATGACTCTTGGACTTACTGAAAAAGAAGCAGAAGAATGGATAGTTAATGGATTCTTGAAATAGAATATATTAAAATAAAATGATTTCTGATAATATTACAGAAATCATTTTTTATTTATTGGATATGTAAATAAAGTAATACATAAAATAAGCTAAATAAATTTATATATTTAGATATAATATATAATGAAGAGTCTATTATATAAGTTATATTAATACTAGCTACTAAAAATATAAGGGGTGTCAACATATGGGTAATAATGCAGCTATACGTGAATTTAAAAAGTATAAAAGTCAAATACATCAAATGAAAGAAGTGGCAGAGCACTCAAAGCCAGGAGCTCTTATAGAGCAGGAAAGTGCAATAAGAAAAAAGCTAAAAAAGCTAAAAGAATTTGAAAAGACAGGATTAAAGGACTTTGATGAAGTTTATGAATCGTATGAAGAGCTTTTAGAGTATGTATCAGAAAAGATGCTTAAAGATTATAATAAAAAGAACAATACTGAATTTGATTTCTTTGATGTTGTAAGAGGAAATTATAATAGTTTTCAGAATGTTGGAATAATGGCACTTCTTACAAAAATTCATATACCTAAACTTATCAGTCAGGAATTTGAAGAAAAGTTTCCTGCTAATCCTAAAGATGAATATTATCAAGCAAGACATATGAAAAGAAAGTTTTATATTCATTTAGGTGATACAAATACAGGTAAAACATACAATGCAATAGAGCGTTTAAAGACAGCTAAAAAAGGGGTATATTTATCGCCACTTAGAATACTTGCATTGGAAAATTTTGAAAAGCTCAATAATGAAGGAATTGTATGTGAACTATTAACTGGTGAAGAGGAAATTTTAAAAGAAGGTGCTACACATACATCTTGTACAATTGAAAAAGTAAACTTAAAAGAACATTATGATATAGCTGTCATTGATGAAATTCAAATGATAAGTGATCCGTTTAGAGGAATGGCATGGAGTAAGGCAGTTCTCGGACTTAATTGTGATGAAATTCATATTTGTGGAGCAGCTAATAGTAAATATATATTAGAAACAATATTAAATGACTGTAATGATGAATATGAAATAAAAGAATATAAAAGAAGTATTCCATTAGAGGTTGAATATAAGAATTTTAGATATGAAGATATACAAGATGGTGATGCCATTGTAGTATTTTCTAAAAAAAGAGTACTTGAAATAGCAAAAGAGTATTCAGATAAAGGTATAAAAACAAGTGTAATTTATGGGGACTTACCGCCAGAAGTTAGAAAAATGCAATATGAGCAGTTCGTAAAGAAAGAAACTAAAGTACTTGTAACAACTGATGCTATTGGCATGGGAGTAAATTTGCCAATCAGAAGAATTATATTTATGAGCATAAAGAAGTTTGATGGAGATGAAATAAGAGAACTTACACCACAAGAAATAAAGCAGGTAGCAGGACGTGCAGGTAGAATTGGTATATATGATGTTGGATATGTTGCATCCGTTTCAGGAAATGCAGAAATTATAAAATCTAAGCTTGAGAAAGAAGATAAGAGAATAGAAGCAGCAGTAATAGGACCATCAGAAGCAATTCTTCAAATAAAAAGTTTACCATTGAATGAGAAATTGGCTCTTTGGAGCACTAGAGAAGAGAAACTTGATTATTATACAAAAATGGATATAAGTGAATATATACTAATATTAGATAAATTAAAAAGGTATAAATTAAGTGAAGAAATACAATGGGATTTATTAAAAGTTCCATTCGATGTAGCTCGAGACGATTTAATGGAAACATTTTTAAATTATGTAGATGAGATTTTTGTAAATAAGCAAAAAGAGCTATTTAAGCCAGAATGTTATTCTGGATATCTAGAAGAACTTGAAATTTATTATCAAAAAATTAACATGTATTACTCATTTTCTAAAATATTCAATTTAAAATTTGATATAGACTGGGTTTATGATGAAAGAATAAAAGTAAGTGAAGAAATAAATGAAATTTTAGTCAGGATATAATGATTTTAGGCAGCAAACTATAAATGTAGTTTTCTGCCTAAAATAGTTTCTTAAAAGATATTATATTATTATTTACAGTAAAAAATTGATTTTTTGAAACAATTATAATAAAAGTAAGGATGGTTCATTAAATTGTTAATTTTTATAAATTATAACAATACTATATCTACTAATGTTAAGATTTATATGCATTTATTAAGAATAAAATATAAAAACATGCATCATATATTTTTTAAAATATAATTATTGGTGAAGTATTTTAATTTTAATAGGAGGAATTTATGTGAATGATGTTTTTATTAAGGACAAACCATCGAAAACTTTAATAAATTTGTATAAAGGAAATTATATTAAATTATTAATAGCACTAATATTTTTTATTATAAAAAGTTCTCCTGTATGGATAATGCCAATTGTTTTATCTAATATAATAAATTTAATTAGTAATTCTTCAGGAAATAATACAAATAAATTAATATTAAACATTGGTATTATGGTAATTTTAATTATTACAAATATCCCCACTAATTTAATATGTGCTCATTATAGAAGCTTAGCTATAAGAGATGTTGAGTCTAATATAAGATGTGATTTGGTTAGTAAATTGCAAATTTTATCAATTCCTTATCATAAGCATCTGCAAGTAGGAAAACTTCAATCAAAAATATTAAGAGATGTAGAAGCAATTACTAATTTATCTAAGCAGCTAGGGATTACAGTACTACCTATAATAATTAGCATTTCTGTGACTTTTTCTATAACTATTTTTAAGAATAAATATGTTGCCTTATTTTTTTAGGGGCAATACCAGTAGCATTTTTTATAATAAGCATATTTGGAAAGAAAATAATAAATAAGAACATGCAGTTAAGAATAAATATGGAAGATATGTCTTCAGCAGTATCTCAAATGGTTGAAATGATACCGATAACAAGAGCGCATGCATTGGAAAAATTAGAGATAACAAGAGTTGACAATAAAATAAATAAGGTTAAAAAGATTGGATACAACGTAGATATATTGAATGAATTTTTTGGCTCATGTGGATGGGCTTCTTTTCAGATAATGCAGCTTGGATGCTTGATGTTTACATCTTATCTTGCATTAAATAATAAGATACAAGTAGGAGATATTGTTCTTTATCAAAGTTATTTTACTTCACTTTTAGGAGAAGTAAATGCACTTATTAATGTTTATCCTGATTTGGCTAAGGGATTTGATTCTATTAATTCTGTTTCAGAAATATTATTAGCAGATGATATAGAAAAAAATAAGGGAAAAACTAAAGTTAAAAATATCAATGGAAATTATAAATTTAATCATGTGTACTTTAAATATGATGATGGTGAGAATTTAGTATTAAATGATTTTAATCTTGAAATAAAAAAGGGTGAATGCATAGCATTTGTTGGAGAATCAGGTGGAGGAAAAACCACTTTGCTAGATCTAATTATAGGCTTTATAAAGCCTATAAAAGGTACTGTTTTACTAGATGGACAGGATATGCAGTTAATTAATTTAAGAGATTATCGAAAACATATTGCAGTAGTACCTCAAAATACAATGTTATTTTCTGGAAGCGTAAAAGAAAATATAACTTATGGTGTAAATGTAAGTGAAGAAAAATTAAATGAAATTTTAGAAGCATCATGTTTAAGCGATGTTATATGTAAACTTCCAGATGGACTTAATACAAATGTAGGAGAACATGGAGGAATGTTATCTGGTGGACAGAAGCAGCGTATAGCTATAGCAAGAGCACTTATTCGTGATCCAAAAATCATAATACTTGATGAAGCAACTTCAGCATTAGATATTCAAAGTGAAGTTCATGTTCAAAAAGCGCTTAAAAATTTAACAAATGGAAGAACGACATTTATAGTTGCACACAGGCTTTCTACAATTAAAGATGCAGCTAGAATCATTGTGATTAATAATGGAACTATTGCAGAAGAGGGAAGTTATGAAGAACTAATAACTAAAAAAGGTGATTTTTATAATTTAATAAATAATTAATATATATGTTGAAAATCGAAATCTACATTAAATGTACAGTACGTATACTCAAGTATTGAATAAATCATATTGCAACATATATATAATAAAAAAGTCTTAGATTATTAAAGTGGACCCTTTGTCAAGGGCAACTTAAAAAAGAGGGTTAAACTGCTAAAAGCTGATTTCTGTATTTTACAGGAGTCAGCTTTTTTAAGTTCCATTGACAACGATAATTATTGTAGTAATCAATATAATCATCAATAGAATTCTTGATTTCTTCCAATGTAGTGCAACTTTTATAATTAACTTCATCTTTTAGATGGCCGAAAAAGGATTCTTGCGGTGCATTATCCCAACAATTCCCGCGTCTGGACATAGATTGTCCAAGATTATTTTCTTTTAATAGTTTTTGATATTTAGGACTAGTATAATGAGCACCCTGATCTGAATGAATAAATGCACCATTAGCTAATTTAAAATCTCTATTAGATATTAAATTGCGTATAGTTGTCATAGCTATATCTAATTCTAAATTATCTGATATATTATAAGATAATATTTCATTGGTTGAACCATCTTTGATGGTCGATAAATAAGCCATTTGATTATTACCATATGGCAGATATGTAATATCAGTAAGAAGCACTTTCTCAGCTATTTCTTGCTTAAAGTTTCTATTAATAAGATTCGGAACAACTCTATGCTCTTTTGTCGCTTTAGCCATTCTTTTATATGGATTAGCTTTTCTTATAGGACAAACTATATTATATTTTCTCATAATTCTTTGGATACGCTTTCTATTATATGTAATGCCGAAGCTATCTTCTAAAATCATTTTTACTGAACGTGATCCTTTCTTATAACCTCTGTAATTAAAGGCCTTAAGTATGTTATCTCTAGCTACTAAATCACTATTATTACGTTCAATCTGAAGTGGTTTATTTTTTAAATATCTATAATAACCAGAACGTGAAACGTCAGCGATAGCACATAAATGGCTAACGCTAAAGTAATTTTTGGTGGAATCATTAATTAATCCTTCAATTAAGCTGAATACTTCTGCTGCTACTAATTTACCTTTTTTCACCTGCCTTTCGTGCAGCTCTAATTTTTTTAGTAATTCAACCTCAGCTTTTAAATACTCAATTTCAGCATTTTGTTTTGCTATAATATCATCTTTAGTAACTTCACGCTCACGTGGACGGCCACTATTATTACGACGAGTATCATCTAAACCTAAAACACCATTTTCATTGTAAGCTTTTCTCCATCTACTTGATGAACAATCAATACGTCTTAATCCGATTACATCAATATTAAATCCAGCTTCTTCAAAAATTGTTCTTGGAGATTTTCAATTATTATATTCTGCTATAAAATGAATTTTAAATTCATTGGTATATGTAATAGATTTATTGCTAACCTTTTTAACACATTTATTATTTGATAAGCTTCTAACTTCTTCATCTGAAAATGTTTTTTTACTCATTACTGAATTCACCTCATAAGTTTATTGTACAAAAAAAGACTCTATATAAATAGACACTCTTTTATTTAATGTCTACTATATAGGGTCCATTTTATATTTCTAGGACTTTTTTATTATATTACTATACTACTTAGATTTTATAAGGAATAAATACTGTTAAATTTTAAGCACTGAATATTAGCAATTTAATTAAAAATTTAATTATAGAATATATCTTTATAAAAATTTTAAAATAATTGTAGAATATAAAAAATATTTATGATAACTTTAATAAGGATAATTTATTTTACAAAAAGATAATTTGATACGGAGATACTTATGATAAAAAAGATAAAATATTTAGTTATACTATTATTTTTATTTTGCAGACCTGTATATGGTGAAACCATTATTCCAGAAATAAATGCACAAGGTTATGCTGTAATTGATGCCGAGAGTGGCCAAGTTCTTTTTGGAAAAGATATTGATACTAAATTTGAGCCAGCATCAACAACAAAAGTAATAACAGCATTAATAGTACTTGAGAAAAGTGATTTATATGAAGAGGTTACTATAAGAGAAAATTTTACTGATATAGATGGTAGTGCTATAGGATTATTAAAAGGAGATGTAGTTACTGTGTATGATCTTCTTTTAGGCTTAATGTTGGAATCAGGGAATGATTGTGCCAATGCACTAGCTTATCATGTTTCGGGGAGTATTGAAGAATTCGCAGAGCTTATGAATGAAAAAGCAAGAGAACTCGGTGCAATAGATACAAACTTTAAGAATCCAAGTGGACTTCCAGATGAAGAGCATTATACAACGCCTAGAGATTTAGCATTATTTTTGAGAGAAGCTATAAAGAATCCTGATTTTATAAATATTGCAGCCACTGAGAATAAGACAATATCAATGATTAATAATTCAGAAAGAACATTAACTGTAAACAATAAAAATTATTTAATTAATAAGAATTCAGAATTTTATTATGAATATGCTCTTTGTGGAAAAAGTGGGTATACAATGAGAGCAAATCATACTTTCCTTGCGGCAGCAAAAAAGGATGGGAATACTTTAATTGGATCATTTTTAAAAGCAAGTGATAAAGAACAAAATTATAAAGACATGAAATCTATTTTTAATTATGGATTTAATAACTATTCTTTTATTGATCTTTATAATACTAATGAAAAGGTAGCTACATATTACATAACCAACAACGAAAGAATACCTCTATTTGTGAATGAAACAATAAAGTATGTTACTGAAAAAGGTAATGAAGACAATTTAAATTACAATTTAAAGATAAAGGATGATGATTTAAGTAATAAATCATTTAAAAAAGGTGAAAAAATATTAGATGGAACTATTTATGTAAATAATCAAGAATACATAGATGTTGATTTATATGCAGGTGAATCAAGAGATCTTAGAATAAGTTCAGAAAGTTCTAGTGATATAACAAAAACTACTCATAAAGAAGAAGTTAATGAAAATAAAGAAGAAAAAAATGATAAAAGTAATTTTGCTAAAATAGGTATATTAGGGATAATGGTTTTTATAGCACTTAGAATTAGAAGAAAAATTATATTAAAAAGGATTAAACGTAAAAAAATGTTAATGAGAAAAAAAAAGATAATGAGAAATATTAATAAAAGAAAAATATAAATTTATATAATAATTAAGAAGCTGTATCAATATGAGCTTAAAAGAAGAATACATGATGATAATAGCTTCTTTTATTTATGTTATTTTTTAGTTTTTTATGATGTTGAGAAATATATAGAATATAATATATAATAAAGCAATAAATTAATAAGCAATATTATATAAATTAGAGATAGAAAAGCAGATTTTAAAATATTAAACAAGTAAAGAGAAAGAGGACGCATATGAAAAATAAATTTGATGGATATGTTATTTTTAGTGATTTAGATGGAACATTATTAAATGATAATAAAGAAGTATCAAAAGAAAATAAAAAAGCGATAGAATATTTTATAGAAAATGGCGGAAAATTTTCAATTGCGACAGGAAGGGCAATTGATTCTGTTAGTAAGTATATTGAAGGTGTAAAAACGGACTTACCTATAATTACTTATAATGGGGGTACTATTTATGATTATAATAAAAAGAAAATTATAAGTGAAAAAGTTTTAGATAAAGATAAAAAGGCATTAGCTTGTAAAATAGCTGATGATTATGAAAATATAGGGGTAGAAATATATGTTGGTAAAGACGTATATGTACTTAAAGATAATGGTATGTCTGACAGACAGGCAACAAGATTATTGAATTTAAAATATGATGTTCCAGAGAACATTTTTGATCTAAGTTGGAATAAGATTACTACTATAGGTAAAATTGGATTGATGGATGAAGTTGAAAGTGAATTTTATAATAAATATAAAACAAAAGCTATAAGAAGTGGAGAATGTTTTGTAGAAATAGTACCAGATAATGCATCAAAGGGAGATGCATTAAATGAAATAATTAAAACTTATAACTTGGATAAGAAAAAAGTTATATGTGCTGGAGATAATATGAATGATTTGGAGCTTCTAATGGAAGCGGGAATATCATTTTGTCCTGAAAATGCATCAAACGAAGTAAAGAAATATGCTAATCATATAACTGTAAATAATAACGAGCATATTATACCCAATATTATAAAATGGATTGAAACAAATCTTTAAAGGAAAAGTCTTAGATGATTATGTATTTGATATGAATGAAGGCTTTCATAAGCTTGTAATATTCTTTTAAAGTTATATTATTAATATTGCAATAATAATTAAAATGCAGTAAAAACAGGTGGATTTTGAAAAAGTAATAAATCCTGAAAAAAGGGAAGTATAAATAGTATTATTAAAATAAGGGATGTCTAATTAAAATTTGTAAGTGAGACAGTCCCTTATTTTTTTATTATTAAAGTTAGAGAATTAAAAAGTATATTATCTACTGAAAAGCTGGAAAAGTTCTTTGAAGTACATCCATAAGTTCAGGATAAAGTGCTAATAACTCTTTATTTAGCTTCTTAAGGTTACTAAAATATTCGTGAATTTCATTATTTGAACAGTATTTATTACTATTATTATAATCTGCTTCCCATACTTCAAGGCCTAAAAATGGATTTGCAGTTCCAACATATAATTTATTTTCACTGCTCACAAGAAGAGTTCTTCCGCCATAATTATTAGGATCATTTAATCCATCTAGGATTACTGGACTGAAATTTAATCCATCTTTTGAAGTGTAAATGTCAAATCCTTTTGGATAATTATATTTACAAAGAAGTTTATAAATTTTCTTATAGGAATTTAAAAGTCTATTATAGTTCTCATATCCAAAATTCTTTATATAATCTTCTTTGTTATATTCAAAGCCTGTTATAAAAGTTCTTATATTAGTTGAACTGTCATAAGTTGTTATAACTAAATTACCTTTAAATTCTTTAATCTGCCATCCATAAACATTAAAGAAATTATTAAAACCTGAATTAAATCCAGAAAGACTTTTATTTCTTACGCGAGTAGATGGACACGAAGGTATAATAGGTTTGCCTCCAACGACTATTTCCCAGCAGTCATTTTTATCAATTCTAATTAAGTCAAAGCTTAGTGGGACGAATAAGGATAAAGGAAATCTTTTTGTAACAGCAACATATAAATGATCTTTAAATACTCCAGTAGACATTATATTTGTATTTAATGCATCACCAAAACCTTTATAAGCAACTAAAGTCCAGTCATTGTTTTTAGGATTGCAGTTATTTGATCTCCAAACTTCTGCACCATCTGAATTTCCAATACTTAAATAAAGCCTATTATTAAAAACACTAAGATCATCAATTCCACCAATTGGATTATTATTGGGAATAAATCCCTTGGACTTTGGGTTTATAACTAGCTTAAAAAGTTCAAATTCAGGATCTTTACTTGAATATAAATAAGGGACATTTCCTCCAATTCCTTCTTCAAGAGTTGCCATATATAATTTTCCATTAAAAGATGCAAATGCTCTTGAGCTTGTTCCTGAAACATTAGAAGTATTTATTTTTTTCCAATGAACACCATCAGTGCTTTTGAACACATAAACTTTTTCGCCCATAGAAGCAGCATAAATGGCACATGAGTTGTTTGATTTATGAGTTATCATTGCTCTAAATCCATAAATTTTATCTTTCGAACTGGCTTTAAATACTTTTTCCCATGGACATGATCCATCCTTTTTATATCTCCAGATTTCTGCATTGTTATCTGAACCTGTTACAAGTGATGGAGCAAGGTTTGGACTTTCTGTAAAGGCAGTGGTAAGTGATGAAATCATATTTCTTGAAGTGCCTACATATATATAATTTCCAAGCTCAGCCATGGACCATGCATAGCTATTTTGCCTGGAATTTTTTAAATTATTTATGTCAATACCATTAGTTTCTGTTATTTGTTTAAAAGTAAACATAAGACTCCTCCTTTGTGATATATAATTAGCAATTATACAATCCAATATATGTAAACAAACATATATAAGTGAACATAAAAATATTGAAGGAAATCTTAATTATAAATTATACTTAAGGAAGTGGTGATACTATGTTATGAGTCATAAGTATTTACATAAAATAAATTTATAATAGAAACGATAATGTAATAATTCATTAAATATTGAAAAAGCTATATACTATATTAAAAAATAATGAAATTATTATAAATGATATAAAGGGACTGATTGTATGAGATATGTAATAGTAAGCATTGTAAAAGGCGGAGCTGGAGAATTTAATAATAATATGAGAAAGGAGCTTTATGAAAATTTCAAAGCAAAATCTTCAAAACTGCCAGCACATTTTACAATAAAAGCACCATTTGAATATGATAAAGATATAGATGATCTTGAAAATGCAATAGAAAGCTTTTGTATGAGAAATAAAAAGACAAAATATATAATGGACAAATATAATCATTTTGATAAAAGAGTAATATATATGGAGGTCCAAATAAGCTATGAAGGTAAAAAAGTTCATGATGAACTTATAGATGTTTTAAATAAGTTTTCATATATTAGATTTAAAGAAAATGAAGGGAAAAATAAAATATTTCATGTGACTTTAGTCTCAAAAAAATTAACACTTATATATAACGACATTTGGGCTTATGTTAACAATTATCCTTTCAGATTTGAATGCTTATTTGATAATGTAAGTATATATGTGTGGAAGGATAATACATGGAAATTATACAAAGAATTTAATTTCCATGATTAAGTATAAAGATCTAGTAATTTGAAGTCTTATTTTGATCTTTAATATAGCTGTCACAGGACATGATCATAGCGATTTGAACATAAGGAACAAAATAAAATATTGGTATTATGAAAAAGTTTGGTAAAAATGAAAAATATAAATTAGTTAAATCTTTTTTATTTTGCCTAAAAAATTTAGAGTTTGTTTTAAAAACTTCAGTTAAAGATTGATTCATGTCCATAAAGTAAAAATAAATTAAACATCCAAAGTGTCTTAAGTATAGAAAATTAAAAAATATAAGAGAGCTTATTAATAAAAGAGCTAGTATACACGATAAAATTCCGGACATCTTTATATCTGTTAACAAATAAAAATAACCATATCCCAATTTAAAAATAAGGAGAAGTATACTTAAACTATTATATAGTATAAGAACTGCTATAGAAATTATAATCAGTAAAATAAATCAGCTGTAACATTTATTGCAAATTTTATAAGCATTTCAGGAAGTATAATAGCCAAAAGAGAACCGAAAAATAAGACATATCCTATGATAATTTCAAGATGATTTGATAATAAAATTTTTGCTTCATGTTTTATATTTTGCATATAACCATTCCCCTTACATGTGTAATATAAACTATAAGTATATAATATAGTTTACCATATATTAAAAAAGTTGTAATTATGTAGATAAATATGTTTATGATATATATGATTATAAAGAGTAAAAAATAAATAATTAATAAGTTTTATATACAAATAATCATGATGAATTTTTAATTAATTGATAATGATTATTTAAATGCTTATACTATAGATAATGAAAAAAGTATTTTACATTTTCATGTATACGTTTTTTGATAAATACTACTTGATTATGGAGGAGAGAAATGGATATAGATTTAAAGACTTTAAAAATTGATGAAGTTAAGAACATCAAAATAAATGGAAGAACAACTAAAAAAATATCACCATTACCTTTGTTTTGGACAGGAAGTGGATTTGAAGTAAATGTAAGAGCACAGGAATTATGGATGGAAGTAGAGATAGATTATAATGAATATGAACAATGGATAAGTGTAGAAATCAATGGAGTATTTGTAAGTCGTCAAATGTTAACTAAAGGAAGATATTTTATATGTCTTTTTAGAGGAATGAATAATGAATTAGTTAAAAATGTTCGTGTATATAAAGATGTTCAAGCTATGCCAAAAGATAATGATTGTATATTTTTAATTCATTCACTTAGGACTGATGGAGAGTTTGAAAAAGTTGAAGATAAGAGTATGAAAATTGAATTCATTGGTGATAGCATAACTTCAGGAGAAGGAACAATAGGTGCTAGAATAGAAGAAGATTGGATTTCTATATGGTTTACATCACTTAATAATTATGCGGTTATGACAGCCAAAAATCTTGATGCAGATTTTAGAATTATATCTCAAAGTGGATGGGGCGTACTTTCAAGCTGGGATAACGATCCTAAATGTGCAATTCCTAAATATTATGATAAAGTTTGTAGTGTAGTAAACGGAGAAAGAAATAAAGAACTTGGCGCATATGAAGAAAATGATTTTGAGTCTTGGCAGCCTGATTTTATAGTTGTAAATTTGGGAACAAATGATGGCGGTGCATTTAATTCACCAGAATTTAAGGATGAAAAAACTGGAGAAATTTTCAAGCAGCATCTTAATGAAGATGGAAGTTATAGTGAAGAGGATATTAAAAGGTTTGAAGATGCAGTAGTCAGATTTTTGTATAAACTTAGAAAATATAATAAAAATTCGAAAATTTTATGGGCTTATGGAATGCTTGGAGTTCCAATGATGCCATATATTTATCATGCAGTAGATACATATAAAAAAGAATCAAGAGATACTAAGGTTTATATAACTCAGCTTACAAACACAACAGATGAAACCATTGGGGCGAGAAGTCATCCAGGAGTTTTGAATCATAAAGCTGCAGCTAAAGATTTAGTAGATGCTATTAAAAATTTACAGATATAATTATTAATCCTTAAAATTAATGAAAAATATAAAATTATATTAAAAATTAGAAAAAGTAAATTTTAATTATTTTAAGAACTTATGAAAAAAGTAAAAAATCAAAAAAATCATGATTTATAAATATTAAAAACTTTAAGTTAAAAATAGATATAAACGAATTTAATTATTCATGATAATAAAAAAAGGAGAAGATTTTATGAATAATAATTTTAAATATATTAAGGAAGAAATAGAAAAAGAAATACAGAATTGTAATATAAGCGGTGCAAGTGTATGCATTATTAAAGATGGAAAAGAAATATATAAAGATAATTTTGGATTTGCAGATAAAGAAAATAATATAAAGATGGCAGACGATACTATTTTTCGTATGTTTTCTATGACAAAGCCCATTACAGCCACTGCAATTATGATATTATTTGAAAGAGGGAAAATAGATTTATATGATCCGGTTTCTATGTATCTTGAAGGCTTTAAAAATCAAAAGGTAATAAAAGATGGTAAGCTTTCAGATGTTAACAGAGAAATGACTATTAAAGATTTACTTAATATGACCTCAGGATTAAGTTATGCTGATGATTGTACAGAATGCGGAAAGCGTATGAGTCAACTTTTTGATGATGTTAAAAGAAAGCTTGAAGAAGGAAGTCCTACAAATACTTTGGATTTCTGCAATGCAATAGGTAAAGTTCCGCTTGCATTTCAACCCGGAGATCAATGGCTATATGGAATATCAGCAGATATTTTGGGAGCAATAGTTGAGGTTGTAAGCAAGAAGAAGTTTAGTGAATTTTTAAGTGAAGAGATTTTTAAGCCACTTCATATGAAAGACACAGCTTTTTATGTTCCAGAAGAAAAGCGCCCAAGATTCGCACAAATTTACAAATATAATGAAGAAGAAAAAAGATTATATCCATATTTAGAAGATGCTTTGGGGGTGGATGGATATAAAGTTTCAACAGCTTTTGAAAGCGGTGGAGCAGGACTTGTTTCTACAATAAATGATTATAAAAAATTTGCACTTATGCTTTTAAATAAAGGAAAATATGAAGACACTAGAATTTTAGGCAGTAAAACTGTTGAGTTTATGACACAAAATCAACTTAATGAAAAACAAATGCAATCAATGAACTGGGAATCACTTAGAGGATACGGATATGGAAATCTAATGAGGATTCTAATAAATCAAGCAGAAGGTCAGACAAATGGATCTTTAGGTGAGTTTGGATGGGATGGTTGGACAGGAAATTATATAACAATTTCACCAAAGGATAATATGATATTTATGTATTTTATCCAAAGATGTGATACTGGGACAAGTGTTTTTACAAGAAAATTAAGAAGCATAGTGTATTCAGCTATAAATTATTAAAAGATTTTAAAATCACAGAATTCTTAATTTTAAGATAAATAACTGAAATTAAAGAAAGTATAAAAAATTAATTTTTTATACTTTTTATCTTTTTTAAAATTTATATTGACATATACATTTTTTGGGAATAATATAAGTATATAGAGTTAACATCAAAATGAAATTAAGAAGCTGATAAGTAAGTATAAAGTGCAAATATTATAATTAAGAGTATATGAATTTTTTTTGAAGTTACTTAATATCGAAATGAATTTAACAAAGAATGAAGTAACAGCTATTTTTTTAAAGCTACTTAAATTCAAAATGAAAATAAGAAAGAAGGTATATTTATGAAAAATATTTTAACAATAATAATAAAGCAGATTTTAAATAATGAAAAATATAAATATCTGAATGTATCACATTTTGAATATAAAGAACATTCTAAAGCAATTTATAAGAATTCAAATATGTATGAAAAAAATATAGCTGAACTTATTTTCTTGGTAGATACAGGTAAGTGGTTTGATGAAACTATACGTTTTGAAATGTGTATGTGTTCTAATAAAAATGTATTAGAAATTAAAAAAGGCTACAATGAAAATTGTACAGAATATCCACATAGAGAATATAGAGATATAGCTTTGGACATGATTTTTGAAATTGAGAATTTTCAAAATAAAAATAAATTATATAAAAATGAAGGATGTGTAAACTATGAATATTAATTTAGAAAATGAAAGAAATTTATCAATGTTGGTAGACTTTTATGAATTTACAATGAGTAACACTTTTTTTGTAGATAACCAAAAAGACAAAATAGTATGTTTTGATATGTTTTTTAGAAAAAGTCCTGATGATGCACAATTTTCAATAGCAGCTGGATTAGAGCAATTTATTGAATATGTGAATAATATGAGATTTACAAGTGAAGATATTGATTATTTAAGAAAGAAAAATTTATTCAATGAAGGGTTCTTAGAATATTTAAAGAAGTTTAAGTTCACTGGGGATATTTATGCAGTAAAAGAAGGAAGTGTAGTTTTTCCTAATGAACCTATAGTAACTGTAAAAGCACCAGTAATAGAAGCACAACTTATTGAAACAATGCTGCTTTTAACAATAAATCATCAGAGCCTTATAGCTACAAAAGCTAATAGAATAGTAAGAGCTGCTAAGGATAGAACTGTTTTAGAGTTTGGTGCAAGAAGAGCACAAGGCTATGATGCAGCAATTTTAGGTGCAAGAGCCGCATATATTGGTGGAGTTCATGGCAGCGCAACAGCACTTAGTGATATAGAGTTTAATGTACCAGCATCAGGAACAATGGCTCACTCTTTTATTCAATTATATAATGATGAATACGAAGCATTTTCTGCATATGCAAAGCACAATCCAGATAATACAACATTATTAGTTGATACTTATAATGTACTTGAAAGTGGTATACCAAATGCCATTAGAGTTACCAAAGAATTTTTGGAACCAATGGGAAAGAGACTTAAAGGTGTAAGATTAGACAGTGGAGATTTAACATACCTTTCAAATAAATCAAGAAAGATGTTAGATGAAGCTGGACTTGAAGATTGCAAAATAGTAGCATCTAATAGTCTTGATGAAAAAATCATAAGTGAACTTTTAAATCAGAAGGCACCAATAGATATATTTGGTGTTGGAGAAAGACTTATTACTTCAAAATCACAACCTGTTTTTGGTGGAGTATATAAATTATGTGCAGTAGAAGAAAATGGAGAACTTGTTCCAAGAATTAAGATTTCTGAAAATGTAGAAAAAGTAACTAATCCGGGATATAAAACATTATATAGATTTTATGACAAAGATAGCAAAAAAGCTATTGGAGATGTAATAGCGTTACATGATGAAATAATAAATAAAGATGAATATGAAATATTTGATCCTATACACACATGGAAAAGAAAAATCTTAAAGAATTTTGAAGTAAGAAAAATGCAGATCCCTATATTTATAAAAGGAGAATGTGTATATGAAAGTCCATCAATTCAGGAAATACGAGAATATTGTGAAAGTGAAGTAGAAAGTCTTTGGGATGAAGTAAAGAGATTTGTAAACCCACAGGAATATTATGTTGATCTTTCTCAAAAATTATATGATTTAAAGCAAAGTTTATTAAAAAATCATAGTTTTAGATAGAAATAATAAAATAAATATAAATTATATAAAAATAGCTGTTTTTAAGCAGCTATTTTTATATAAAATTATTTCAAAAAAGTATGCATTAATTTTAATTAATATATGCTGATATAATAAAATATATAAAAAAGGCAACTGAGGCTATATACATAGGAAGAGAAACTTCATTTCCTTTTTTAATGCATATTTTACAAATTGGATAAGCAATAAATCCAAAACCAATACCATCAACAATGCTATATGTTAGCGGAGTTAGAACTATAATAAGAAAACTTGGTAAAAATTCGCTCAAATCATGGAAATTTATATTTCTTAAGCTTTGGCTCATAAGGCATCCAAGAATTATTAGTATAGGAGCTAAAACTTCATCTGGAATTATGCTTATAAAAGGAATAAAAAATAATGATATTAAGAACAATAAGCTGCATATTATAGCTGTAAATCCAGTTCTTCCACCATCAGCTATACCAGCAGTTCCTTCTGCAACTGAAACTGGTGGACTTGAACCTAATAGTGCACAACCTATAGTTGATATAGAAACAGCTTTTAAAGCTTTAGAAGTTTTCTCAGGTTTATCAAGCATAACATTTACTTGTGCATGAAGAATACCTAAATTTTCAAAAACTAATACTAATGTTAATGAAAAAGTTGAAATCCAAAAATTTAGATTATTAATGGCTGAGAAGTCCATGCTGAAGAATATATTTTTATATTCTTTAAAATCTGGCATAGTATATGTAAGACTCTTTAAATCTATGATCCCCATAAAAGACGCTATTATTGTTCCGACTATTATTGAAATTAAAAAACTTCCACGAACATTTCTAATAAATAAAATAATCGTTAGAAGCATAACAATTATAAATAAAATAACATTTGGTGATTTTAAATTACCAAGAGAAATTAATGTAGAACTATCTGCAACAACGATTCCTGATTTTTGAAGACCAAGAAAAGTTATAAAAAGTCCTATACCAATTGTTATACTTTCTTTTATGCTGTCTGGTATTCCTTCCATTAATAATTTTGAAATAGGAGTAACTGCTATAATTAAAAACAGTATACCTGAAATGAAAACTGAACCTAAAGCCTCATAAAACGTTAGTCCTAAATTATTTACCATTGTATAAGTAAATAAAGCATTAAGTCCCATTGCTGGCATGATTATAAGTGGTGCGTTACTAAAAAATGCAACCAATATTGTGCCTAAAGCAGAAGATAAGACTGTAGCTATAATAAGTGGCTGAACTTCAACATTTGAATCACTTAATATACTTGCATTGACTATAAGTATGTATACAGAAGCAAAGTATGATGTTAAAGCAGCTAAAGTTTCACTTTTAAAGCTAACATTGTGTTCTTTTAATTTAAAAAATTTTTCCATCCTTTCGACCTAACTTTCAAAATTCCCTCGCCCACCCACGTACAAACGTAATTTTTATTATAGCATCTAAATTTGTTTTAGACAATATAATTTCATTTATAATATGTTCATTTAAGTGATTTTGGTTATTATAAAGCTATATTTGGAATATGTAACTTGAAATGATATAATTATGAATAAATATATAATTATTTATAATTTATAAGAAAAAGCATAAGCATAATATTTAGGGGGAAGGAAAATGGACACATATTTTGAACAAATAAAAAGGGCACATATAATGATAGATTCTTTATGCATATTTAAAAAGTTAAAAGATGATAATGTATTAATAAAATATAAAGCATTATTAAAATATTTAAGATATGATGATATAAGTGTTTCAGAAGGCATAACATTTTATAATGAATTTGTATATGAGCTTTTAGAAGAATCTAATGAGACTAATTTTAAAAAGTACATAATTGATAAAATATTTTTAGATAATAATGCGTTTACTAAAATGATAGACTGTAATGATTTAAGTCAAAAAAATATAGTAAATCAAGTTTCATTTGAACTTGAAGCTTTACAATATATATGTAGCATTGAATGTAAAACTATTAAAGATTTAATCTTATATAAGACAAAAGGAATAGATTTTGAAGAAGGCATAATTAAAAATTTAATTGAATGGGATTCAAAGAAAGGCATAGATGATTCAGAAAAATCTATTGATAAGCTAAAGAAAAAGATTATTGATTCTAATAAATGGTCAGAATGTTTAGAAGATATTATTGAATTTTATAAGAAGTTTGGAACTGGTGAGTTTGGTGAATATAGAGCTTTTGTTTGGGAGAGAGATGGAGGCAAAGCTTACCTTAGAGGTGTAAAGCATCCAGATCCAGTAAAACTATCACAGCTAGTTGGGTATGAAGACCAAAAGAAGATTATAATAAATAACACATTACAATTTTTAAATGGACATCCAGCAAACAATTTACTTCTATATGGTTCAAGAGGTACAGGAAAATCTTCAACTGTAAAAGCAATAATAAATGAATATTATGATAAAGGCCTTAGACTGATAGAGGTAGATAAGGACAGATTGACTGATTTTACAAAGATAATAGAAGTGTTGAAGGATAAAAATTTGAAATTTATAATATTTGTGGATGATTTGGTATTTCAAGATGGAGAAGCAAGTTATTCAGCACTTAAAACAATTTTAGAAGGTGGAATAGAAAGCAATACAAATAACATAATTATTTATGCAACAACTAATAGAAAGCATTTAGTTAAGGAAACATTTGAGGAAAGAAATAATGATATTCATGCCTCTGATACTGTTGAAGAGAAATTATCTTTATCAGACAGATTTGGAATTACTGTATCATTCTATTCACCAGATCAAAAGGAATACTTAGCTATAGTTGAAAGCTTAGTTAAAGAAAGAAATATAGAAGTAGATCCAGAATATTTAAGAGCTGAAGCGTTAAAATGGGTAAGATTTTATAATGGTCGTTCACCAAGAACAGCAAAGCAGTTTGTAAATTATCTTGAAGGAAATATGAAAATTAAATAATAATATTAAATTTATTGTGTAATAATAACTTTGAAAGGAGTTGATTACATTTGTCAAAAAATTCGAAAGATAAGTTAATTCAAAAAGGCGGATCTATGTCTCAATCCAAAGTTAAATCATATTCAGAAAATGCAGATTTAAGTGATAATACAATTGAAAAAGGAAGAGAAATTCCATACAATAAGCGTTAATTTTTGTAAATAGAATTTTACAAAATAAATTTTAAATTGCAATTTTTAAAATTCCATATATAATATATTACGTAGGGTTAAAAGCTATAGTAAAATGACTTTATGCAAGTTTTTCTTGTATATTAATTTTACTATAGTTTTTTTATTTGTTAAAAAATAACTTTTCTCAAAATATTTAAATTTTAAATAAAATACTATTCTTTCGAAAATCTTAAGAATTTTAATTATAATTATGTAATTTTAATATATTAATATAAATACATAAGGGATTTATTTCTATTAATGATATAATTTGAAAATAATGTGTAATATTTAGCTAAATATGGGGGGCGATAGTGAATGAAAGACTATAATATTTTAGTGGTTGATGATGATGAGATGATAACAGAAGCCATTGAAATATATCTTAAAAATGAAGGGTATAATGTGTTTAAAGCATATGATGGAATAGAAGCACTTAAAATTTTAGAAGATGAGATAATTCATTTAATAATTATGGATATTATGATGCCCAATATGGATGGGACAAGAACTACTGTTAAAATAAGAGAAGAAAAACAAATTCCAATAATTATGCTTTCAGCAAAGTCAGAAGATACTGATAAAATATTAGGACTCAATTTAGGAGCAGATGATTATATAACAAAGCCATTTAATCCACTTGAACTTATTGCAAGAGTAAATTCTCAAATAAGAAGATATACAAGGTTTTCTTCATTAAAAGAAGATGAAAACTTAATAGTTATAGGTGGATTAACACTGGATAAAGAAAGTAAAGTAGTTACTGCAGAAGGGGAAGTAGTTAAACTTACTCCACTTGAGCTAAAGATACTTACACTTCTTATGGAAAATCCTAATAGAGTATTTTCAATTGAAGAAATCTATGAAAGGGTATGGAATGAACAGGTGGTTGGAAGTGTTGATACAGTTACAGTTCATATAAGGCGCATAAGAGAAAAGATAGAAATAAATTCTAAAGAACCAAGATATTTAAAGGTGGTGTGGGGAATTGGATACAAAATTGAAAAATAAAAGTATTAGCTTTAATCTTCTAGTTCTAGTTATATCTATTAATATATTAATAATAACAGGATTTTTAGGAATAACACGTTATTATTATGGTAAGAGTGTAATAGCTACTGGATATATGATAGGGATATCAATAATTTTATCTTTATTAGTGGGAATTTTTATAATTAATAAAAAATACAAATTGGAATATAGAAATAATATAGTTGATTTGTTTTATAGTAAACTATTTATTGAAATACGAATTTTATTTATATTTATTGCAATGAACCTTATAGCGTATTTGCATGAAATATCAAAATATAGGGACTTTTTTTCTTATGATTATATTTCTGGATTTTTTATTTGTTTATTGTTAATATATGTTGCAATATGCGATGCATATAAAATGGGGTTAATTAATAAGAAAGAAGAGTTAGACAAATATATAAAAGACAAATCATTGATTTATTTTATACATAATAAAACTAGAAGTGGCTATAGTAAAATATGTAATGAGTTTAATGGTAATTTAATAATTAAATCAACAAAAAATAGGTTGTTATTAAAAATAGTATATATATTTTTATATGTTTTAGTTTTATTAATAACAGCACATCATATAGGATATCATTATATAAGATGGTATGATATATTTCTGTCTCTTATACACATCTCCGAGCCCACGAGACATGCGCAGATCTCG
>ENA-OXEC01000305-OXEC01000305.1-human-gut-metagenome-genome-assembly--contig:-NODE-305-length-25603-cov-40.0403_pt1 | contig 25603 bp, 19 predicted proteins | sample MGYA00249351_ERZ652235 | MGnify/ENA primary metagenome ERZ652235 (study PRJEB26925, sample SAMN05826906) | human gut metagenome | biome: ENVO:2100002; feature: ENVO:00000062; material: ENVO:00002003...
AGATATAATATATAGTATATAAAATAATTTATTTTATAATTAATGGCAAATTAATACTAAATTAAGAAAATGTTAATAATTTTATTACATTTAAAAGATACAATAGAATTAATATAAAATTGGAGGAATTTTTATGAATAAGAATATAAAGAGGATAATAGCTTTAGTTATATCGCTAATTTCAGTTTGTAGTATAGGAAATGTTACAGGAGTAAAATTATTTGAAAAGGCAAATGCAATATCAAGTGTTGTTCATGTAGGAGAATTAAAAGATTTGTCAGTTAAAACTATAGAAGGTGAAGAACTAGATCTTTTAAGCAGTTTTGATGAAGATGATGTTGTAGAATATGATAGCCAAGATAAAGAATATAAAATTATTTTACCAAAAGACAGTGATGGAATAAGAGTAAGTGCTGCAGTAAAAAGTGATGAAGATAAAGATGATGATAATGGTGGAAAATATGTAGTAAAAGTTTTTACATCTGATAAGGGTGATGCTAAAGCATATGATGCAGGTGATGATTTAAGTATTGAAGATGATAGTACGACTATATATGTAAGAACATATAAATCAAAGAGTAAGTTTAATGATGTATATAATGATGAGAGAGTAACACAATGTGCTGAGTCTTATAAAATAACTGTTAAAAGAGAAGGAAGCATAAGCAAAGATGAAACAGAAGGCATAACAAATAGTAGTACAAGTATTGTATTACCTAAAATTAATGTAACAGATATAGCTAAGACTACTGAATTTAAAAATCAATGGGTACAAAAAGGTGATTATTGGTTACGCTATGATGAAGAAGGACAAGCACTTAGAAACACATGGTTTAAGGATTCTAATGGAAAATGGTATTACATGCAGACTAATGGATATATGACAACTGGATGGAGATTTATAGATGGAGATTGGTATTACTTCAATCAAAGTGGTGCAATGACTACAGGATGGGTTAAAACTGAAGATGGTACTTGGTATTATTTAAAGGAAAATGGAAAGATGGCGCGTAATGAGACTATCGATGGATATGAATTAAATAGCAAAGGCGAGTATATTAAATAATTATAAATAATTTAATAGAAATTATTTGAAACATATAGATTAATTATATGAATACATTATATTTTTAAATATGATTTATAAGATTCTACTATCATATAGAAAATTTATGATTAAAACATAAAGAAGGGAAAAGTGCCATGAATAGGAATGCAATTAAAATAATAGCGTTAACACTTACAATAAGTGCAACATCATCAGTGTTGCCATCAACATTAAGTATAAGTACATCAGAGGTTATGGCATCAAGTCTTTTTACAGGGGTTGAGTCATTATATGTTTGCAAGGGAGAAAGTTCATCTTCATTAACTTTATATAAAGATTCTGAATTTAAATCTTCTACAAATATAAAAAGTAGTATAACTAAATATTATGCTCAACTTCCTGAAAATACGAGCAAGTTTAATATAGAGGTAGAAGAAGATGACGGATATACTGTTGAGATAACAGCAGATGGAAAAAGATATAATTCAAAAGATGGAATACCTATATCAAAGGGATCTTCAATAAATGCAAAAATAAAAGTATATGATGATGAAGATGATTCTTTAGTTAACACAATAACAATAAATGTTACAAGAGCTGGAGAAGGATCATCAGACAGTGATGACGATGATGAAGATAACTATGATGCTATATATTTAGATAAATTAAAGATAAAGAGTAATGACAAAGATATAGATTTTGATTTTGATAGTCACAAAGAAAAGTTTTCTGTAAATGTAGGTAATACAGTTGATAAAGTAACAATTGTTGCTGAGCCAAGCAATGATGACGATAAAGTAAAAATTAATGGAATAAGAGTTAATGAAGAAGATGATGATTATGAAAAAGATGTTAATTTAGGTATAGGAAATAATACTATAAAAATTACAGTAGAAAACAAAGATGATGAAAAGAGACAATATACAATAAATATAAAAAGGGAAGGAAATACATCAATATCAAATACTACATCGACTAGTGATAAATCAACAAATAATTCAATAGCAACAATAGTCGATGGTAAAACAATGGCTACAGGAATAGATATTGCTGATTCTTCATTCTATGATAAAGGAACAAATAATTTATCGTATGTTGGATATGTTAATAAAATTGTAGATGCAAAAAATAAGTGGGTTAAGACTGGAACTAATTGGCAGTACTTTGACAACAGTGGGAATCCTTTAAGAAATAAATGGTTTAAGGATTCTGATGGAAAGTGGTATTACTTCCAAACTAATGCTTATATGACAACAGGATGGAGATTCATTGATGGAAGCTGGTATTATTTTGATAAGACAGGATATATGTTATCAAATAAATGGGTAAAAGACACTGATGGAAAGTGGTATTACTTTACAGGCACTGGTGAAATGGCACGTAATGAAACTATCAATGGATATAGAATTGGTTCGAAAGGGTATTGGATTGAGTAGAAACGCATTTCCTAAAGAGAAATGCGGGCTATATCGCTAAACTCATACTTCGTTAAGCGGCTATATGCCTGGCAAAAAGCACTACAATTGATGCATATATACTTAATGCAAAAGGACAAATGATAGAATAATAATTTGAAATAAGAAAAGATTTAATGCTTTAATTTTTAAAGGTTTCTTGGTTAACAATAATAGATTTAAACTAAGAAGCCTTTAATCTACATATATATTAAGGAGGTATTCGCTATGAAAAAATCATTTAAAATATTATTAGCAGCTTTAACTATAACTCAAACAGTATCATTCTGCGCTAATGCTGTTACATATAAATATCACAACTTATCTGAAATTGATGATGAGGTATATAATAGTGCTTTAAATAGGGAGACAACGTATTCATTCATCTATTCTGGAGATAAAGATGATATAAAAGAATCTTTAATTAAAGAAATACAAAATGCATACTCAAAGGATGATTATTTAAACAAATCATGGAGTAGAATAAGATACAGTGCATCAAGCGATGATGGAAAGAATATAAAGGTTACAGTTAATACTGATTTTATGACAACAAAAGAAGAAGAAGATTATATTGATGCAGAGCTGCAAACAATTACTAATTCTATAATTACAAATAATATGAGTGATTATGAGAAAGTTAAGGCTATCAATGATTATTTAGTAAATAGATATGAATATGATTATGATCTTTTAGACAGAGTTACAAAGGTAAATTCAGGCACAGTAACAGATGAAAATTATATTGAGGAAGTGTACAATAGAATAAATGTATATTCAGCATTAAAAACATCAAAGACAGTATGTCAAGGCTACTCTATGACTGCCTATAAAATGATGAAATATGCTGGACTAGAATGTAGAATAATTGAAGGAACATTAAAGGGTGGAGAACATGTTTGGAATAAAGTAAAAGTTAATGGGATTTGGTATTATCTAGATATAACCAATAATGATACTACTAAAAGTAATAAATATTTTCTAGTTTCTGAAGATTATTTAGAATCACAAGGCTATATTTGGCAAGAAAAATTATAAAAAAGTACTAAAAGCATTTAAAAATATTGTATAATATGGTATAAGGAATTTTTTAAGGATAATTTAAGAAAATCCAGATTTACAGTAATATTGTACAATGATAGAATTATAATTAAGATATGAAAAGGGAGGAAAGAAATAATGAATAGAAAGAATATCACTAAAATAGTTGCTGTTGCGTTAACAGTAAGCGCTTTTTCTGCAATAGCACCAACAACACTACCATTTAATCTTGGTACAAAAGCAGCATATGCTTCTTCTGATAATGAAGGTATCAAAGATATTAAATCTAGTAAGGGAACAATGTATAAAAAATCAGACTATTCTTCAAAGACAAGCTACAAGGATAGTATAGATAAATATTATATAAAGTTATCAGAAAGTACAAGCAAATTTAAAATAACTGCAACAGCAAAAAGTGACTATACAGTAGAAGTCGTTGATAAAGATGATGATGATGAAGATATCAATAAAGAGGATATTTCTATCAAAAAAGGAAAAACAAAAACTCTTTATGTAATAAGTAAAGATAAAGATGGAAAAGAACAATCTAAAGTTACTATAAAAGTAAAAAGAGCAGATGGTGATGATGACGATGACGATTATGATGACATTTATTTAGATGATTTATCTTTAGAATATGATGGTGATGATATAGATTTTGATTTTGATGAAGATAAGTCAAGCTTTGATATAAAAGTTAAAAACAAAGTAAGTTATGTTAAAGTAACTGCAGAGCCAGAAGATGATGATTATACAGTAAAAATAGATGGTACTACAGTAGATGATGATGATGATTGGCAAAGTAAGAAGATTTCATTAAAAGAAGGAAAAAATGAAATTGTTGTTAAAATAAAAAATGATGATGGAGATAAGAGGGACTATACATTAAATATTACTAGAGAATCAAGTTCTTCATCAAATTCAACAAATAATAATTCTTCAAATAATGGTACAACCAATAATAATGTAAAGACTGGATGGGTTCAATCAGGTGGAAAGTGGTATTATAATGATGCTAATGGTTCGCCTACAAAGAATACTTGGTTCTATGATAGAACTTATGGACAAACATATTATCTACAAGCAGATGGTTCTATGGCAACAGGATGGTTATTCAATAACTCTAAATGGTACTACTTAGGTACAAATGGAGCTAAAACTACAGGATGGCAAAATGTTGGTGGAACTTGGTACTATTTAGATAGTACTGGTGCTATGCAAACAGGATGGTTTAAAGATAAAGATGGAAAATTCTATTATCTAAATGCATCAGGAGCTATGCTTAAGAATACAACTGTTCAAGGATATAAATTAGGGCCTAGTGGAGCATGGATAAGATAAAATAACATTAATAAAGCTGTTTCAATAAAGAGAATATCTTAATCTGAAGCAGCTTTATTTTAAAGTGTTATATTCGTAAATTATTACATATAATGTTAAAGATAGTTGTAATTTAGGAGGGGAAGATATGAATAAAGGACTAAGGAAGATAGTTGGATTAGCTATAGCTATTAATATAATTTCTGGAGTTGTTCCTACAACATTATCTATAGGTGCACAAGAAGTACAGGCTGCAACTAGAAGTGGATATTTAGAGGGGATTGAAGTAGAAACAAATAAAGATAAAAATGTAACATTATACACTAAGAGTAATTGTAAGAGTGATTATAAATTAAGTAAGTTAGATGATGACGATAAAATTCCTACAAGCCTTTATGGAGAAGTGTCTGATAGTGTAAAAAAACTTAAAATAACAAAAGTTGATTTAACAGATGATAGTAAATATTCATATAAGATATATAAGGGAAACGATGAAATAGATTTAGATGAAGAAGTAAAAGCTTCAAGTAATACTACATTAAAAGTAAAGGTTTTTGAAGGCGATACTCTTAAAGAGACTTACAGCATAAAAATTGAAAAAGACGATGACGATGATGATGACATAGATGATGATATCTATCTAGATGACATTACATTAACTTATAACTATGATACTGTAAAACTTGGATTCAAACAAAAAACAACTGAATATAATATAGAAGTTGAGAATAAAGTAAACTTCCTTAGAATAGCCGCAGAACCTGAAGATAATGATGACAGGGTTAAGGTTAATGGAACTAGAGTTAAGGATGAAGATGATTGGGAAACTAAGGTATCTTTAAAAGAAGGAAAGAACAAGATAGAAATAGAAGTAAGTGATGAAGATCAAGAAAATGAAAGAACATATGTTATAAATGTTACTAGACTTTCAACAAATGGAACTTCATCAAATAATACTACATCAAACACAACAGGTACATCTAGTAACACTGGCTCAGCTAAGAACACTGGATGGAAGTATACAAATGGAAAATGGCAGTATTATGATGCAAATGGAAATCTATATAAGAATAGCTGGTATACAGATGCAAGAGGAAAGAGTTATTATTTAGGTACTGATGGGAATATGGTTACAGGATGGGCTAATGTAGGTGGAAATCAATATTATTTTGATTTAGTTAGTGGCGAAAGAAAAACTGGGTGGATATGTTTAGGAAAAACATGGTATCAATTGGACAGCAGAGGTGTATTGGTTAAGTAGTGACAATGCTCAATAAAATGTTATAAAAAAGTTTAATATTTCGAAGCTATTGATTTAGTGTATATTCTATAAAAGTTTATGGAATATACACTAATATATTTGAATCGCTGTTAAACGTATACAGAATGTTGTATAATTATATAATAGAGGTGATGAAAATGAAAAAATATATAAAAAGAATAAGTGTATTTATAACAGTAGTAATGTCATTTGGAGTAATGACTAATATTAATCTACTGGATTTTAACAATGCTGTATATGCTGTATCATCTGATGTTATATCTCAATTAGGATTAAAGTCAGGGGAATCAGGAGTTGGGCTGTATTCAAGTCGTAATTATAAACGTGAAAATAAAATATATCAATATGATAAGCTTCCAGAATTTATATATTGTCATTTATCAAGTAATCAAAAAACTATAAAAATTGATACTATAGAGACTGGAGCGGCAGATATTAGAGTATTTGTTGGGGATGATAAAGAAAAATTAAATAGCATAAATGATGCTATTAATATAAAAAGCGATAGTAAAGAAAAAATATTTATAAGAATATATGATTCCAAAGCTGCATCTGATGATGATGATATTAAGGAGTATGAGATTGTAGTTGATCGTGATGAAGGTGAAGATTATGACACTTATGTTGAAGAAGAAGAAAATCAATTAGATGGCGCTAAAGGTGATGTATATTTAGATAGAATATCATTACTTAATGATGGTAAGAAGATTGACTTTTTATTTGATGAAAATCAAACTATATATAATATTAATGTAGATGAGAGTATAGGGTATCTTACAATTAAAGCTGTGCCTAAAACAGATGGGGATAGAGTAAAGGTAAATGGTGATACCTTAGATAAAAAAGGCGATGATAAATATAAAAAGGATGTTAATATTGAAAAAGGGAAAAATGTAGTTAAGGTATCTGTAATTGGTGACAATTATGTAAAAAGAGAATACTTTTTAAACATAGTTAGAGGTAAAGCTGTAAATAATGTTACTACAAATAAAAATGATAATAATAATGTATCTAAGGCTGATACTGTAAATAATTCATCACAAAATACAGTGATAAAAGATAATGAGAGTAATAATAAAGCCATAAATGTTCAGCAAGCAGCATGGCTATATAGAAATTCTGATGGAACATTAGCTAAAGGCTGGAAAAATATAAATAACGAATGGTATTATTTTGATGAAAATGGTGCAATGAAAACAGGGTGGATTCAACTAGAAAATAAATGGTATTATCTAAATACAAATACAGGATCTATGGCTAAGAATACTATAGTAGATGGATATAGATTAGGAAATGATGGTGCTTGGGTAAAATAATAAGAGAAAAACAGTATGGAATGTAGAAATAGAAAGTTATTGTCATGAATTAATAAAAATTTTTAAGGTTTAGTTACAAATAAAAAATAGAGCTGAATGAAGGCTATTAACCAATTTTCATTCAGCTCATTATTTTGACTTAATTAGCTTTATTAAGCTTTAGCATTTTTTCTGTTCATATAATTTACAGCAACTCCAACCCCTAAAAGAATCCAGAATATTGGAGCAACACTTATGACTGAATCGTTGAATACTCCAGCTAATAAATATCCTATAACACCTAGTGATATGGCAGCTCCAAAGAGCTCAGAAGTTTTATATTCTTTCTTTAATGAATATAATTTTAAGCTATCAATGATGTATATCAACATTACTCCAAGGAATGCAATTAATGCTATTAATCCGTTATTTAGAGCTATTTGTAGATATAAGTTATGAGGTTTATCTACAATCATATTTGGTGTATCATAAGCGTAGTACTTGCCTATAAGGTCATTTTGAGGGAACTCAAGTACAAATGTATCAGGACCTTTACCAAGTATTAAATTATCTTTAAGTAATGGAATAGATCTTGACCATATGTAACCTCTGGCAGAACCTAATTTTTCTTTTCCTGCAAAGCCAAATGTTTCAGGAAATTCTATATCTATATCTTCAAAATTAGATGGATTTACTAAGTGTATGCTTCCATCATCTTTTACTTTAAATAAGAATGAGTTTTTGCTATCACCTGTAGGTGCTAATTGTAGTACATCCATTTTGTCAGCTGCTTCAGATGATTTAAAAAGTTTGAATGATACAGTAGATAATTTATCGTTATCTAACAAGTAACAATCATCCCCTTTGGATATTGAAATTTTATTATTAGAGGAATCAGTGAATTTATATTTGTTATCTTCAAATGAAATGTTTAAGGTTTCATTTTGGAAGACTACCTGAACATCTCCGTTTTCATTGGTTATATCTTTAACAGGAACTAAATCTTTGTAGTTAACATCGCTTGTATTACTAAAAATGCTGAATGCATCTTTAAAAAGCGAAGGAACTCTTGAAAATACACTTCCATTTGTAATAAAGTTAAGACCTAAAATAATAACAACAATAGAGCATATCCCTATTAGAAGTTGTTTCTTATTTTTAAATATTAACCTTCCAAACATTATAATGGCAATGAATATACTTCCTAATACTCCCACTAAGCCACCACGAGATGTACTACCAAATAATAACCAAAGTGCAGCTAAAAAGCCGAGTCCAATTATTATTTTGAAGATAATATCATCTTCAATAAACATTGAGCAGAACAATATTGGAAGTAGAACAGCTACAAAGCTTCCTACATAGTTATAATGAAACAATGTTCCGTAAAGCTTTCCTGATTCATAAAGTAAGCTCAGTTGTCCTCCAGTTTTTTCTGCAATACTAGTAGGAATAGAAATTAATTTTCCAAGCTCAGTATTTATTAAATCATCACCAGCGTATTGAAACATTCCTAAAAATGCATTAATGAATACTATAATTAATATTGGAATTACAACAAATCTAAAATTATCTGTACTCTTAAAAGTATAAATAGAGTATATAAATAGTAACAAATAACAAGCAATTGTTATAAAACCTTCAGCTCTATTATATACACCCCAAAATGCTATATGTTTATATGGTGAAAAAATAGATGAAAGTAGAGATAATATTAAAAATATAATAGTAAGTAGTAATATAATATGTACTATTTTATCTTTCTTTTCAAAAATATACTTAAAATAGATTATAGAAATAAAAATTGCAATCACAGTAAATATAGCTAATAAAATAAATTTATTTTGTGAAAATAATTCATATTGAGTAGAAACACCCCATATTGTTTGAGAAAATTCATCTAATTTAACTTCTTTTGCACGAACTATTAATGGAACTATAGCTAGCACAAAAGATATAGGCAAGAAAAAACCAATGGGATTTTCTTTAAGATACTTTTTCAAATTTTCCAAAGTCAACACATCCTATTTCTTATATTTTATTTTGAGAAGTCATATTCAATATTAATAAGTAATTATATTACATGTATTAAATATGCTTAAACTATTTTCTATTATAGCATTTTGAGTAAAGCTTGACTATTATATAGTTATCTTATTTATATATTTTTAAGATACTCTTAATAAAGTTATTTAATTAATAATTTAGATTATAAAAATGGATATATGAAAAATTTTTATTTCATATATCCTAAAATTTATCTTATAGCTTTTAATTGAGCAATATCTGCCCAGTTTTTTGCAGTTGCGACTTCCACTCTATGCATATCTTGGGTCATTTCTTCAATATTAGATTTTATGGAAGCTACTGTGATTTTAATATCCTTTTGACCTTGTTCTAAATTATCAATCTTAGTATTCATAATTTTGATTTCGGATTTTATGTTAGAGACATCAGCTTTTAATTCAGTGATATCAGCTTTTAATTCAGTAATATCAGATTTCATGCTATCAATAGATGAAGCATTTTGATCTAATTTTGAATTCATAGATTGTAGTAATTCTAAGATTTGATTATCCATAAATAAAAACCTCACTTTACATTATTTTAATAATAATTTCTAGTTTATCTTTTGTAAAAACAATTTCTAGTGAGAATATTATAGCAAATAATATGTTAATAGTATATACATTAAAAAATAGAAATATTCTATCTTTTAATAGTTTTGTTTTGTGATATTTCTTTGTGTTTAAGCTCTAGCTTTTCATTATTCTTAATACCTTTAAATACAGTTTTAAACAAAATACTTATTTCCATAAAAATGCTCCAATTTTCAATATAATAAATGTCATATTCTATTCTTTTCTTAATTGAAGTATCACCTCTATAGCCATTAACCTGAGCAAGTCCTGTTATGCCAGGTTTAACTTGGTGCTTAACCATATATAGTGGAATTTCATCTTTAAAGGTATCAACGAAATGTGGCAGCTCAGGTCTTGGACCAACTAAACTCATATCTCCTTTTAATACATTAAAGAATTGAGGAAGCTCATCTATAGAAAACTTTCTTATAAATGATCCAAACTTAGTTTTCCTATGATCAACGTTTGTGCTCCATGCTGTATTAGATTCTGAATTAATTCTCATTGATCTGAACTTGTACATGACAAAAGGATTTTTATTTAAGCCAACACGAGTCTGTTTGAATATAACAGGACCAGGAGAAGTTAACTTAATTGCTATTGCTGTAAATAACATAATTGGACTAGTAATTAAAATTAAAAATAATGAACCGAATATATCTAAAGTTCTTTTTAAAAAAGCATTTCCTAAATTGTCTAAAGGAATTCTTCTAATATTAATTAATGGCATGTGTCCAATTACATCTATGTATGGCTGACTTGGTATGTATTTATAACAAAAAGGTACTATAGAGATTTTTGTACCGCTTTTTTCGCATGCAGATACAATGTCTTCTAGATATTTGGCATCTTCAACATCTAGTGCACAAATAACCTCATCGGGTTTCTGTTTTAATAAAATATCTAATAAGTCGCAATAAGTTCCAAGATTTTCACCATCAAAATCAAGATTATTAGAAACATACCCAACATAGTTGTATCCATATTCTTTATTATTTTTTATTATGTTAAGATATTCCTTTGCAGTTTGGCCTGATCCAATTATAATAACATGTTTTAGATTTAAACCTTTTGATCGTATATTCCATAAGATTTTTCTAAGAGTATATCTTTTAACTGAAATCAGGGTTATATTTATAAAATAAAATATAACTAATACTAATCTAGATAAATGTACCAGCTTAACAGTAAATAGTATAGAAAGCAAAGCAACGATCAATATAGTATTTGCTTTAACAATGTTTGAAAGCTCTTTTGAAAATGATTTTGTCCTAAAAGAATCATAAAGATGTAAAAAGTAATATATTATAATATTTATTGGTATTATTATAAGTGTAAATTGCAGATATTTATGTAAGTCTATATAAGCAACTCCAGGAGCAGGATTAAGAATGAAAAAACGAATAAAATACGCTAAAGATATTGAGATAAATAAAATTAAAATATCGCTTAAAGCATTTATTCTGTTTAATAATGTCTGATTTTCTTTTATCATCTCTTGAATTCAGCCTCCTTTAATGATTTTATAATATTAATTGTAAAGGTGGATTTAGATTTTGTAAATTATATATCATTAATCTCATTTATCATTATTCTAGTAATTTCAGTAAACACAGATTCCAAAGAATAATTTTTTGATAAGTCATGACTAGAAATTTTCATATTATTTAATAAATTTCTATCATTATATAATACCTTCACATGGTTACAAAATTCATTAATATTATTATATTCATATAAAAATCCGTTTTCTCCAGGATTCACTAAGTCTATATGACCTTTTATTTTAGATGCTATCACAGGCAGACCAGTAGACATAGCTTCCATTATATTAAAAGGTAATCCTTCAATTCTGCTGGAAGAAACGCAGATATCTGAAATTTGATAATAATTACATACTTCTTTTATATATCCTTTAAAGATAATATTATCTTCAATGCCTAAAGTTTTTGAATACTGTTTCATATCATCTAAGAGAACCCCATCACCAAGCAAAAGCAGTTTTACATTATTATATCCTTCACTAATTAAGCCTTTCAAACTTTCGATTAGAAATTTTTGATTTTTTCTTTTAGAAAATTCAGCCACATAAATTAATAAAAAATCATCTTTGGGGATATTATATTTTTCTCTTAAATATGATTTGTTTTCTTCTGTAGAAAAAGGAAATTTTGATGCATTTATTCCCATACCATTTATTGAATACAAATTCTTCTTATATAGATTATACTTTTTTGCAATTTCATAATCAGTTGAATTCATTACTAAAATAGTATCTGTTACTGGATGAACAAATTTTTCGGCTACAATCATAATTACTTTTTTTATAAAATTACTATCTTCATCAAATAAATATCCATGAACAGTATTAATTACTAAAGGGTGCTTTTTTAATGAAAGCATTATACCTAAGCGAGTGAAAAATGAAGCTAATATTGTATGTGTGCTTATAGTAGAATATTTTTCTTTTTTAATAAGTTTAGAAATTTTAAATGCACTAATAAAATTTTTAAAAGAAAACATATTTTTTTCAAAATTTATGGAAATAACTTTATCTACATAAGGTATAGGTGATTTATTATTTTCTTTTCCCATAATATGTACTTCAAAACCATTATCTTTGAAATATTTTAAGTATGGAATATGGAAGTTTTCTATGTGAGATAAAGTTGATGCTGCAAAAAGTATTTTTTTCATAATTAAAATCTCCTAATATATTTTGATTTACATATATTATAAATTGAATCTTAAATTAATTGTAAGTGTATATAAAATGTTTGTAAATAGATATACAATTTTCATTGTAGAAGATAATCTTAAAGATTTATTAAATGTGAGTGAATAAGCAATATTAGTTTATTTATATAATGAAATATGTTAAAATAAAGAAAGAATTGTATAAAAATAGATTATGAAAGAAGTGAGATATTTTTGACTAAGGGTATAATACTTGCAGGTGGTAGTGGCACAAGACTTTATCCTTTAACTATGGTAACATCAAAACAATTATTACCTATATATGATAAACCTATGATATATTATCCATTATCTATTTTGATGCTTGCTGAAATAAGAGATATATTAATAATATCTACGCCACAAGATTTACCTAACTTTGAAAGATTATTAGGTGACGGTTCAAGATATGGAATTAACTTATCTTACAAAATTCAGCCTTCTCCAGATGGGTTAGCACAAGCTTTTATTTTAGGTGAAGAATTTATAGGGAATGATAATTGTGTTATGATTCTTGGCGATAATATATTTCATGGAAATGGACTTACAAAGCAGTTAAAGAGAGCAGTTGAAAATGAAGGAAGAGCAACTGTTTTTGGATATTATGTTGAAGACCCTGAAAGATTTGGAGTAGTTGAATTTGATAAAGATGGAAAAGCAATATCACTTGAAGAAAAACCAGAAAATCCAAAATCAAATTATGCTGTTACAGGGCTTTATTTTTATGATAATAAAGTATGTGAATATGCTAAGAGTTTAAAGCCTTCAGCAAGAGGAGAGCTTGAAATAACTGATTTAAATAAGATTTATTTAGAAGAAGGAAGATTAGACGTAATTACATTAGGTCGTGGATATGGATGGCTTGATACAGGAACTGTGGAAAGTTTATCAGAAGCCTCTGAATATGTAAGAGTTATTGAAAATAGACAAGGATTAAAAATATCTTGCTTAGAAGAAATATCATATAAAAATGGATGGATAGATAAGGAAATGTTGATTGAAGGTGCAAATGCTTATGGAAAAAGTCCATATGGTCACCACCTTAGGAATGTTGCAGAAGGTAAAATTATCTATTGATTAAATAAAAGCAGGTTTATATAGAAGGAAGTTTATTATGAAATTAACAGAAACAAAAATTAAAGGTGTATATATACTTGAACCAAAAGTTTTTAATGATGAAAGAGGATGGTTTATGGAAACTTACTCTGCTAGAAAAACTCCGGAGATAGCTTGTGACTTTGTACAGGATAATCAATCATATTCAAAAGGAAAAGGTATCCTTCGTGGAATACACTTTCAAAATGGTGAACATGCACAAGCTAAGCTTGTAAGGGTAGTACAAGGTGCTGTTCTAGATGTAGCAGTAGACTTAAGGAAGGGCTCGCCAACATATAAGGAATGGGTTGCAGTTGAACTTTCGGCGGAAAATAAAAAGCAATTATTTATTCCAAGAGGATTTGGCCATGGTTTTGTAACATTAAGCGATGATGTAGAGTTTGTTTATAAAACAGATAATTATTATAATCATAAAAGTGATAGAAGTATTAAATTTAATGATCCAGAAATTGGAGTTGAATGGGGAATAGATAATCCTATTCTTTCAGAAAAAGATAAAAAAGCACCACTTTTAAAGGATAGCGACTGTACTTTTATATATGAGTAATTTTGAAATTATTAAGGAGAAGAGCTATGAAAATTATTGTAACTGGTGGGGCGGGATTTATAGGCGGTAATTTTGTCCACTATATGCTTGATAAATATAATGATTATAAAATAATAGTAGTAGATAGTCTAACATATGCAGGAAATATGGAAACATTAGCATCCGTAAAAGATAATACTAACTTTTCTTTTTATAAAATTGATATAGCTGATAGAAATGCTGTATATGATATGTTTGAAAAAGAGCATCCAGATATGGTAGTTAATTTTGCGGCTGAAAGTCATGTTGATAGATCAATAGAAAATCCAGAAATATTCTTACAAACTAATATTATAGGTACAGCTGTACTTATGGATGCATGTAGAAAATATGGAATAAAGAGATATCATCAAGTATCAACAGATGAAGTATATGGAGATTTACCATTAGATAGACCAGATCTTTTCTTTACAGAAGAAACTCCAATACATGCGTCAAGTCCATATTCTTCAAGTAAAGCATCAGCAGATCTTTTGGTAGGATCATATCACAGAACATATGAGTTACCTACAACAATTTCAAGATGTTCTAATAACTATGGACCATATCATTTCCCAGAAAAATTAATACCATTAATGATAGCTAATGCTTTAAATGATAAGGAACTTCCAGTGTATGGAACAGGTGAAAATATTAGAGATTGGATTTATGTTGAAGATCATTGCAGGGCAATTGATTTAATTATACATAAAGGCAAAGTTGGAGAAGTATATAATATTGGTGGACATAATGAAAGAAGCAATTTAGAAGTAGTTAAAACAGTACTTAGAGAACTTGGTAAATCAGAGGATTTAATTAAATATGTTGCAGATAGAAAAGGGCATGATATGCGTTATGCGATAGATTCTACTAAGATTCATAATGAACTTGGATGGCTTCCAACTACAACATTTGATGAAGGAATAAAAAAGACTATTAAGTGGTATTTAGATAATAAAGCTTGGTGGGAAAATATAGTTAGTGGGGAGTATCAAAATTATTATGAAAAAATGTACACAAATAGATAAGCCACTAGTATCAATATTATTATCTGTTTATAAGCCAAATGAAAAATGGCTTATAGAGCAGCTCATTTCGTTAAATGAGCAAAGCTATGAAAATTTAGAGTTAATAGTATATGATGATTGCCCAGAATATCCAGTTGATGAAGAATTATTTACTAGTAATATTACTAATTTTTCTTTTAAAATAATTAGAGGGACAGAAAATAAAGGATCAAACATTGCATTTGAAGAGCTTACTAAAATAGGCGATGGAGAGTATTTCGCATATTGCGATCAAGATGATGTATGGGAAAAAGATAAGATAGAATTAATGGTAGGAAAATTTAATGATAGAGGTGTAACTCTTGTTTGTAGCGATTTATCTATAATTGATGAGAACAGTAAAAAAACAGCAGATAGCATAACACAAATAAGAAAAAGGCATGTTTTTAAGAGTGGATACAATTTAGCCAAAGATTTGTTAATATCTAATTTTGTTACAGGATGTGCTATGATGGTCAGAAAAGAAGTAGCACAAAAAGCTATTCCATTTGAAAGCACATTAATACATGACCATTGGATTGCAATGATCGCAGCCTTAGAAGGAAAAATAGAATTTATTAATAAATCTTTGGTTAGATATAGACAACATAGTAACAATCAAACAGGAATTTTAAGTGATATATATGATAAACAAAGTTATTACAACAAAAGAGTAGATGATATTTACGAAAGATTTAAAGCTTATAAAGTTAGAATTGGAAATAATGAAGAAGTAAAAGTCTGTTTAGATGAACATATTTTATGGCTAGAAGCGCGAAAAAGATATGCTAAAAGGATTTCTGTTAAAGATTTGAAGATTATGATAAAATATATAGATTTTCATAAGATATCAATATTAATAGAAAGTGTACTACCATTTATACCTGATTTTATATTTAAACATATCATTAAACTAACTAAAAAAGGATTATTATGATTTAGAGGAGTTGTAATTATGATTTTAGTTACAGGAATTAATGGACAATTAGGCTTTGATGTTATAAAAGAATTAAGATTAAGAAATATAGAATGTATTGGGACAACAAGAAAAGAGTTAGATATTACTGATGAAAAAGCAGTATATGATTATATAAAAAAAGTAAAGCCAGAAGGAATTATACATTGTGCAGCATATACAGCAGTTGACAGAGCAGAAGATGAAGAAGAAATATGCAGAAAAGTCAATGTAAATGGTACGGAAAATATAGCTAAAGCATGTAAGGAAATAGATGCAAAGATGATTTATATATCTACAGATTATGTTTATGATGGAAGAGGCGATGAACCTTTCGAAGTGGATGAGCATATAGATCCAAATTCTGTTTATGGTAAAACAAAATATGAAGGTGAATTGAAAGTACAAGAAATCTTAAATAAATATTTTATAGTAAGAATTTCATGGGTTTTCGGTATTAATGGAAATAATTTTGTTAAAAAAATGCTTAAACTAGGTAAAGAAAAAGAAATCATAAATGTAGTATGTGATCAAATAGGAAGTCCAACATATACTAATGATTTAGCGCCACTTTTATGCGATATGATTATTAGTGAAAAATATGGAATTTATAATGCGACAAATGAGGGATTTTGTTCTTGGGCAGAATTCGCAGAAGAAATTATGAAACAAGCTAAATTAAATTGTAAAATAAATTCTATACAAACAAGTGAATATTCAGCTAAGGCAGCTAGACCATTTAATTCTAGGATGTCAAAAAGGAAGCTTATTGAAAGTGGATTTAAAATATTACCTCAATGGAAGGGTGCGTTAGAGAGGTATTTTTATGCAAGAGAAAACAGTAATGGAATATGAAAAAATTCTAATTAAGAAAAAAATAAGAAATGCTAAAATTGTATCATTTGATGTATTTGATACATTATTATTAAGAAATGTATGTAGACCTATTGATGTATTTGAAATTGTAGAAAATTTGTATTCAAATAGATATGGGGAAAACATAAAATTTAAAAAATTAAGAATAGATGCAGAAAAAAAAGTTAGAGAGAGAAGTAAAAAAGAGGATATTTGCTTTGATGAAATTTATAATTACATATATTCAAAGATAGGTGAAAAATCTAAAATATTTGAAAAGTTAGAATTGGAAGTAGAAAAAAAGATTATAGTTCCTAATAAATTCATGCTGGAGATGTTTAATTATGCAAAAGAGAACGATAAACAAATAATAGTTATTAGTGATATGTATTTATCTTCAAAAGTGATTGAAAATTTATTAAAGGATAATCAATATAGTGGATTTAAGAAAATATATGTTTCATGTGAAATAAATAAGACAAAAGCAACAGGAACCATATATAGCCAAATAAGAGAGGAACTGAAGATTGATAATAATGATAGATGGATTCATATAGGAGATAATTATACAAGTGATATAGTTAATGCAAATAGCAATAATATTGAGGGGATTTACTACAAAAAAATATCAGAAAGACAAAAAGAAAATAATATAAACAACCTAACAGATTCATTGATTTGTGCAATAAAAACCAATATGGAATATGAACAACCTGTAGAAAACTATTGGGAGAAATTTGGGATTAAAAATGTATCACCTTTATATATAGGACTTATGTTTAATCTTATTGAAAAATTAAAGGGTAAAGACAATATATATTTTCTATCTCGCGATGGATGGTTGCCATATAAAATGTATAATATAATCAGAGGTGATTGTGAAAATATGCCAGAAGCGATGTATATACATGCATCAAGACGAGCGTATGTTTATCCAAGTCTTTATAATAATAAAGAAAAAGCTATAGAATTATTTCTTAAAACAAATTCAACTTTTAATGAAAAGTTAACAATTAAAGATATATTTAAAAATCTTGAGTTGGATATAGAAAAGTATAAAAAGATTTTAAAAAAATATGATTTTGAACAAGATATAATAGATGATAGTAATATTGACACTGCAAAGATAATTCTAGATGGAGTATGGGATGATATTAGTAGTAATTTAATAGAAGAAAAGAATTTAGTGTTGAAATATCTGGAACAAGAAAAGTTACTTGAATATGATATAATTAATATATTTGATATAGGATGGGCAGGATCAACTCATAAGGCATTAATTGAATTATTACATAAAAATATATATGGATACTATTTTGGGACAATAGAAACACTAGATGAAAATGTTAAAGAAAGGTCATGGGGATATGCATTTGACAATGGATTACCAATGAATAGAAGAAATTCAGTAATTAATAATGCAATGATTTATGAATTGCTTTTTACAGCCCCAGAAGGATCACTAAAAAGATTTAGATATGACAATAATGGAAAAGTAATTCCTGAGTTAATGAATTTTCAATCAGGAGATACTTACAAATATGTTGAAAAATTTCAAAATGGTGCAATAAAAGTATTAGAAAAAGTATTAGAATATAAAGAATATATTACTGAGTTACCATCAAGAGAGTTCTCATTTGATAGTATTCAGAGATTTATAGAAGAAAAAAATATTTCAGATTTAATACAATTTGAAAAAATAAATAATACAGTAAGTATTGGAGAATCAGAAGATATAAAACCATATGTAACACGTTTTAGAATGAATGAATATTTAAATAATTATAAGCATGTTAGCAAATTGATAGATTCTAATTTGTGGAGAAATGCTGTGATAATTGAAGATGAGAGTGGAAGAATATTAAATTCAAATGAATTTAATAAACTATATAATCTGAATAAATTTGAACATTTAAAATATATAAAAAAAGTATGTAATTATATAAAAAAAAGTGTATTAAATCCTAGAAAAGCAGTAAAGAGATTAGTTAGCATGATAAAATTTACTTTAAAACAAAAATAAGTATAATATTTAGGAGTAAGGTATGTTTCAAGATTTTTTTTATGGAATAATTAAGGAAAGAAAATTTTTATGGAGATTGGCAGTAAATGATTTTAAAGCTAGATATGCAGGATCATTATTAGGTATAGTGTGGGCTTTTATTCAGCCATTAGTTACAATTTTGGTATTTTGGTTTGTATTTGAAATGGGATTTAAGTCAGCACCTATTGATGACTTTCCATTTATTTTATGGTTTATACCAGCATATATACCATGGATATTTTTTAATGATATAGTAGTGGCCTCTTCGAATTGTTTATATGAATATAATTATTTAGTTAAAAAAGTGAAATTTGAGGTAAGTATATTGCCAATAGTAAAAATTATATCTTCATTACTTGTACATATATTTTTTGTTGCTTTTATATATTTTATGTTTTTTATTTATGGATATGATATAAAAATAGCCTTTTTCCAATCAATTTACTATTCTTTAGCATTAATAATATTTAGTTTGGGATTATCATGGATGCTATCAGCACTTTCAGTATTTTTTAAAGATATCACCCAGCTTGTGACATTAGTATTGCAAATAGGCTTTTGGGTTACTCCAATTTTTTGGAATTCTCAAGGTATGGAACCATGGGTTGAGAAAATATTGAAATTGAATCCATTATATTATATAGTTCGTGGTTATAGAGATAGTTTTATTTATAATATACCTTTTTGGAATAGAATTAATACATCTATATATTTTTGGATTGTAACGATTATTTTATTTATAGGTGGCATTATTATATTTAAGAAATTGAGACCACATTTTGCAGATGAATTATAAGGAGATGAAATTTTGAACGCAATAGAAGTAAAAAATGTAAAAAAGACATATGCTTTATATAATAATAAAAAAGATAAAGTAAAAGAAGCCTTCTCTTTAACAGGAAAAAAATATCATAAAAATTTTGATGCATTAAATGGTGTTAGTTTTGATATCGAAAAAGGGCAATGTGTAGGAATTATAGGACTCAATGGTTCAGGAAAATCTACAATGCTTAAAATTTTAGCAGGAGTCTTAACACAAACAAGTGGAGAAGTAACTATAAATGGAAAAGTATCAGCATTATTAGAATTAGGAGCAGGGTTTAATCCCGAATTCACAGGAATGGAAAATATATATTTAAATTCTATGATAATGGGTTTTACACGAGAAGAGACTGAGGAGAAACTTCAAGAAATATTAGAATTTGCTGATATAGGTGATTTTATTTATCAACCAGTAAAATTATATTCTTCAGGTATGTTTGTGAGATTAGCATTTGCAATAGCTATTACAGTAAATCCAGATATATTGATTGTTGATGAAGCTTTAAGTGTAGGAGATGTATTTTTTCAACAGAAGTGTTATAAAAGAATAAAAGAATTAGCAGGTAAATCTACAGTTCTTATAGTTTCTCATGACTTAAATGCTATGACAAAATTTTGTAAAAGAATAATTGTTATGAATAAAGGCAATCTTATTTTTGATGGTGATCCAAATGAGGCTATTACTAAATATTTTAAAATCAAGCAAGGGCAAATAAGTGAAAAAAATAAGATTGAAATAAATGATATAACTAATTTTAACATAGAAAATTATAAGAGTCCTCAGAATGAAAAATATAGTGGAAGTATGGATGTAATTATTGAAAAATATTTTTATTCAATAAATGATAAGCCATATAGTGAATATTGCACTAAGAATGATGAATTTAAAATATCTTTAATTGTTACTTCCAAAAAAAATATCGAAAATTTAATTGTTGGATATCAAGTAAGAGATAAATATGGCAATGAAATTTTTGGAGAGACATCATTAACATCACCAGTTGAACAATTTGAATTAAAAGAAGGAAGAAATATGATATCATTTAAATTTATATGGCCTGAGATAAGAGAAGGAGATTATTTTGTAACTCTTGGAATTGGGGAAGGAATAGAAGTTTTAAATCAGGTAGAGCAATGCTGGATAAATAATGTGATTCATGTGACTGTTAGTACTATGGGAAAAACAATATTTGGAGTATTTAATAATGTAATGGACGAATTTTTAGTAGAAAAATTACATTAATAAGAAAGGTTGAATGTATATGAAAGAGTGGAATTACTATAAGCCTAATTTTGAATGTGATAGAATAAATTATGAATTATTAAGATATGCACCATGGTCAGGACATAGGAACTTTGCCTATGATTTAACAGTGTATTCTAAGCCACAAAAGATAGTTGAGCTGGGGAGTCATTACGGCTGCTCTACTTTTGCATTTATGCAGGCAATAAAAGATTTTGCATTATCTACACAATTCTATGCTATAGATACATGGACAGGTGATGATTTTACTAAAAATTATGGAAATGATGTATATAATATGTTTAAAAAAACATCAGAAGAGTTATTTAATGATGAGATACATATAATGAGAATGACTTTTGATGATGCAAATGATAAATTTGATGAAAACTCTATTGATATACTTCATATTGATGGATCACATTATTATGATGATGTGAAAAGAGATTTTGAATCATGGCTGCCTAAAGTTAAGAATGATGGAATAATAATTTTACATGATATAAGTGAAGATATTGTGTTAGGGGATATAATGGGATCACATAAGTTTTGGTGTGAGTTGAAAGAAGATTTTGCGAATACAATTGAATTTGACTTTAGTTGGGGATTGGGTATTATATTTTTATCAAAAGAGAAATATAGTGAATTTATACATAATATAGATATTAGCCAATATCAAAGAATTAACAACTCATTAAGTGTTGAATATAAAGATGAATTAAGAAAAAATTATTTCACTATTGAAGATAATAAATATTACATTAATGATTTAAAAGAGCAGGTAAAAATTAAAGATTTTCATTTAAACAAATATGAAGAAGATATGAGTCAAAAAGAAGCATATATATGTGAATTAAAAGAAGAAATTAAAGAAAAAAATGAGATTTTAGTAGATTATTCGAAAAATGTAGAAGGCAAAGATAAATATATTTTTGATTTAGAAAAGCAAATAAAAGAAAGAGATATATCACTAAAAGATTATGAAGAAAATGTAAAAGGAAAAGATGGTTATATATTTGATTTGGAAAAGCAAATATATGAAAGAAATATAACATTAGATAATTATTCTAAAAATGTAGAAGAGAAAGATAAGTATATAGGTGATTTAGAAGAAAAATTAAATGAAAAAGATAAATATATAAAGAAATTAACTGAAAATATAGAGAATAATAAGTCTTATATAAAAGAGATAGAAGAAGAATTGAAATATTTCAGAAAAAGTTTCAGTGGAAAAATAAGAGGAATATTTAAAAGAAAATAAGATTAGTTAGGAGAAATTGTATGCAGGAAAATTTTTTGATTTCTATTGTTATAACTGTTTATAATACAGAAAAATATTTAAGAAGATGTTTAGAGAGTGTTACAAATCAAAGTTATAGAAATCTTGAAATAGTAGTGGTTAATGATTGTTCACCAGGAAATGCTGAGGATATAATTAAGGAATATTGTAGGAATGATGAAAGAGTAAAATATGTTACATATGAAAAAAATAAAGGATTGTTTTGTGCAAGACTTGAAGGCGCTAAGGTGGTTAAAGGAGATTATATAGCCTTTTTAGATAGTGATGATTATGTAACATTAGATTTTTATCACTGTCTTTTAAAAAGTGCTACAAATAATGATTCGGATATTGTAATAGGTAAAACTGTTTTTGAAAGATCAAATAAAGAAAGATATATTAATAATTTTTTTGATACTTGTTTCACTTTTAAAAGCTTAGAAGAACAAGAGATAAAGAAAAAATATTTTTCTCAAAAAGGATTATGTTTTTCATGGCACACGATTTGGAATAAATTGTATAAAAAAGAACTATGGGATAAGTGTACACCATACTATAATAAAATAAATACCCATTTAATAATGACAGAGGATATAGCTTTTTCTACAGTATTACTTTATTATGCAAGAAAAATTACAACAATCCAAAATGAAGCATATTTTTATTGTCAAAATGAAGAAGCATCTACAAATGTAAATTCTATAAAAATTGAAAGATTTGAAAAAAATATTAAAGACATTGGGCTTGTTTTCAATTTTGTAAATGAATTTTTAAATGATGTAGAAGCAGAGCATTGGATAAAGAAATGTATTTTAGAGACAAAAAAGTACTATTCAAGAATGTGGAGAGGATTAGGGCAAGAAGTTTTTAGTGGTGGTGATAAAAAAACTGCAAATAAACTTATTGATGAGTTTATAAAGGAATGTGAAGGATATACAGAGTGTACCACTAAAGATGATCATTTTTTTGAATCAGTAAGCACAAAATGGAATGGCGGATTAGAGCATATAAAAGAGCAAATTTTGAATAGTGATTATGAATATATAAGCTTTGATATATTTGATACTCTTATTAAGCGACCACTATATGATCCAACAGATTTATTTTATTTTTTAGATAAAAAGTTTGAAGAGTTAAATAGATGCAATATAAGTTTTCGAGATATAAGAATGCAAGGAGAAGCATCTGCTAGAAAATATCATGGAACTTTAAATCCATCTTTTCAAGATATAAATATTGATGAGATATATGAATATATAGGTGAAAACTATGATATAGATAATGATATTCTTTCAGTAATGAAAGAAGAGGAAAAAAGATTAGAAATAGAGTTTTGTACACAAAGAGAATCAGTGAAAGAAATATATGATTTAGCATTACTTATAGGAAAGAAAATTATAATAGTGTCAGATATGTACTTAGATAAAAATACTATCTGTACTATATTAGCAAATAACGGCTATTATAATTATGAAAAATTATATTTGTCTTCAGATTTAAGAGTTACTAAAAATTCAGGAGAAATATTTAAAATAGTTATTGATGAATTAAATGTAAAAGCAGATAAAATATTGCATTTAGGTGATACTTGGAAAAATGATATTGAAAATGCAAAAGCGATTGGAATTGATACAATTTTTATACCAAAAGCAATTGAGATATTTGAAAATAAAATATCAGGTGTAACTACTAACAATTGTGGAAGTATCGCTAAAATAACTTCTGGAATAGTTCAAAATTCTAATAAGCTTATGGATTCATTAGGCTTTCGATCAATGACTGCACTTGTAGCACAAAAATATTTTGATAATCCATATAGAAGCTTTAATGAATTTAGTGATTTTAATATTGATGCTTATTTTACAGGATATTATGCTGTTGGTATGCACATGAATGGATTAATAAAATGGCTTATAGATGAATCTCAGAATGATAATTATAAAAATATACATTTCATGTCTAGAGATGGATTTTTATTAATGAAAGCATATGAAGAATATTACAATATGTTTAATAGCATACCAAATCCCCAATATATATATACATCAAGAAAAGCATTAATGCCAGGGATGCTAATAGATGAACTTGATTTTTATGATTTACCCATAGAATTTAGAAATCATGCTCCAAAGACAATTCTTAAGTTACTTGCATTTTGTACAAAAGATTTTAATAAACAAGAATTAGAAGTTAAACTTAAAAAGAATAAAATACTATACAATAAACCGTTTGAATCAAGAGAAGAATATAATCATTTTATTAGATATTATTTAGGAAATTTATATGATAAAGAAAAACATAAAGATAGCATTAACACTGCAAGGCAATATTATTCAAGATTACATAAGAATGATGATGTAACTTTTGATATGGGATATAGCGGTAGAATTCAAGGCGCTCTTTCTGAAATAGTTGGAGAAAACATTAATGTTTATTTTGTACATGCAGATAGTAAAAAATGTGAAAATATAACAAGAAAACAAGGATTTAAAGTAAAAAACTTCTATGACTTTACTCCTAATATGACAGGAGTGAGTAGGGAACATATTTTTTCGGATCCAGGTCCTTCATGCATAGGATTTAAAAAAGAAAATGATGAAGTTAAACCAGTTTTTGAACATGAAAAAAAGGATTTTCAAGATGCATTTGTAGTAGAACAAATACAAAATGGAGCAATTGATTTTATTAAAGATTATTTAAGTGTATATGGAAAATATATAAAATATATTCCATATAAAAGTCAAGAAGTATCATTAGTATTTGAGGGATTTTTAGTAAATTCAAAAGATATGGATAGAAGAATATTTAATTCTTCGTACTTTGAAGATGATGTGTATGGTGCTAAAAATAAGATTAATAT
>ENA-OXEC01000308-OXEC01000308.1-human-gut-metagenome-genome-assembly--contig:-NODE-308-length-25475-cov-44.962_pt1 | contig 25475 bp, 39 predicted proteins | sample MGYA00249351_ERZ652235 | MGnify/ENA primary metagenome ERZ652235 (study PRJEB26925, sample SAMN05826906) | human gut metagenome | biome: ENVO:2100002; feature: ENVO:00000062; material: ENVO:00002003...
TTCCTCCTGCTTCTTGATATAGCGAATCATCTATATGCTTATTTAATTTATCTTCAATATCATTAACTATATTTTTCAATTCTTCAATTTCGCTTTTTTTAGCAAAAATGATTGTTGGATCTATCTTTAGTGTGATATTTTCTGTATTAGAAACTGCTAATATCATTTTAATTAATAATTCTTTTGTACTTCCATCATCTGCAGTTGGCTTATATGTTTCAGCACATTTACTGATTGCAAGCATATTTCCTTCATCATCAAATGCACCGTATTCTCTAATTGTAAATCCTCCTACATTGGCAGGTACCATAACTTCAATAACAATCCAATTTGGATTTTTCTCATCTGTCCCTACATGAGTTATATTTCCTTCCCATTTTGTATTTACTAAATCTGTTTGTTTTTCAGTTGGATTATAATACGAGCCATTACCATCTCCTATTTTTAATTTAGTGAAATTGACCTTAGTTCCCATTACACCACTGTTTGCTATTTTTGCTTTTCCTATTTCAGTTAATATGGTATAAAATTGTGCTGCCATTAAAATATCATCTCCATTCTATGTCTATTTAGGATACGTTGTTATAGTTTCTAAATTTGAATAATTCACAATTGGTACATATATGTCTGCTTTACCCTCAATCTCAGTTTCCTGCCATGGGTATGTTGTTATAGTTTCACCAGTAAAAGATGTTGCTCCTATATAAAAATTAGATTTAGTTGTCGCAATTAGTTTATACTTTACGCCTAAATGTGCTGGCTTTACTTCAGTTATTGTGTTATATAAAGATTCTATATCAGTTAAAAAACCATTATAACTTTCTAGCAATAATTCAAACCAATATTCTGATGTATGTTCAACAACTTCTGTATTATCTGCATAAGCATTGCAAATATTTTTTATTGCTTCTATTGTAGTTGTTCCTGTTCCACGTTTCTTGGCTAAAAGTCTTTTTCTACGTTCTTCTATAGTCAATGTATTATCAACTTTTAAACCAAATTCTTTTTCTAATATAGTTAATCCAATACTTTGAGCTCTTTTAATAAATGTTTCATTTAAGCTAATATCTACATTACTTTTTAGATTTTCAAGCTGCCTTTCTTCTTGCTCTATAATTGAGTCCATTGTAGGACCTTTAATATTTTCAGGATTCATATATTTTTTTAGTTCAATACTCATATATAATCTCCTTAGTTATACTATTGTTATATTTAATGTTCCTAGAATCGGAACAGTATTATTGGGTATATCTATATTATTTCTGTCTTCATTTAATAAAAGTTCTCTAATGTCAATAACACCCACATGACTCATCATTATTGCACTTATTTTTGCAATAGATATATAGTTTATATCCCTATTATCATCTAAGTATATAAAGTACTCTTCAATTGAACTCTTTATGCTTTTTTCAATCTCTTCCTTTGTATATTCTTTAGTATTTATCACTAGTTTTGCTGAAACATTAATTGTTAATTCACTACTAGAAATCACATAAACTTTTGCTCCCACTGGCCTAACAGTTTCAATATAACTTTTTACTTGATCTATTAACTCTTCATCTGCACCCCTATGATTACTATCAGTTATAACGCAAAGAACTGAACCATTTTCTTTTTCATATTTATCATTTTTACATTCATATACATTAACAGAACCAACTCCTTTTATCGAAAGACACCATTGCTTGTAATGTGATACATTTCCGCTAGTAGCTATTTCTCTTACTTTAACATAGTATCTTTTTACAAATTCCTCATCAGATTCTTTATCATAAGCTTCTGTATATTCTGACTCATTTGTAACACTTGTAATACCAGAATATTTAATTGGGAAATAGTTTATCTCTCCAATATTCACATTATATTTTGATCCAGTCTCACTTGATACTACATAACAAGTTCCTGTTCCATCTTCTCCGATAGTCATATCACTTTCTGTAACATATAATCTATTATCTAAAGTTCCCACTATACTACCTAATGGTAATATAGTTCCACTTGCACCTGTAAATTTGACTAAAACTCTTGCATATGTTGCTGTTTTTCTAATTAATCCATATTCATCTGCTCTAAGGTCTATATAATCTGAATATCCATTTTCTAAAGCAAAACTAATAAAAGACTTTTTCTCTGCTTCATCTAAATCTAAAAGTGAAGTAGCTATTTCCATAGCAACAGGCATAAGGTTGTTATATATAAAACTATTCTCACTTGTATCTATGTCTCCAAGAGTACTTGTCATTTCCTTATATATTTCTTCTGCAGTTTTAAAATAAGACAAAATATATCACTCCTTTCTTAATCAATAAAAAAAGACTTAGAATTAATCTAAATCTACATAAAAAGAATCACTATAGTTTCCATAAATACTATTCATAGTAAAGTTGATACTATACTTACTTTTTTCTAATACTGTATAAAAATCACTTATTCCAATAACATATTTATTATCCACTAAACAATCTACCAGCATTTGATATGCATAAGTATCACCATAACTTTTTCCCTTGCCTATAAGCTTTTTAAATTCACTACCATAATTGCTAGAGTATATTATATATCTGCCCTTATCTGTGTGTATTTTCCTATAGGCTTGTGCAATTACTGCATCTATACCACTTACTATTGTTGCCTGTCCTAGCTCATTTAAAATTACTTCTCCTGTATCTAAATCTATAGCGTAATCTTTTAAAAGTGGTATTTCATTTTCTTTTACATTATTTATTTTATTGTTATAAAAATCAGTAGGAAATAAACTCATTAACTTATCACCTCTAGTACACAATATCTTTTATATTCATTATATTTACTGTCATATTCTATACCATAACAAGCTACGTAGCTGCCTATGTTAAGTTTACTAGGATGTGTAATAGTATTTATAGAATGGCTATGCCCTTCACTTGTACTTGTGCTAATATTTACAGTTTCAGTCCACTCTAGTAAGTATGGATTTATTCTTAGATTTTTAGAATATAAAGATAACTCTTCAATTTGTATTATTAATGGATTTATATTTGTAACTTTACCAATGATAAAAGGATCGTCTTTACTGTTTCGAGCCTGTTCTTCTCTAAATATCTCAAAGAATGTATTTATGCCTTTATTCATTTAAAACACCTCCTAATACCCTTTTGTGTAGGTTCCTTTAGTCCACATATCAGCTAAATGTAGAGCTCTTGTTTTATGACCACTTGTGCTAATCATTGTCATATTCCAAGCTTTTAACCATGCTTCTTTAGCGTCAACTTTTCCATTAATTAAACTCCATAAAATATGGTTTTTATTTTCAAACCAATATGGTCTCCAATAACAATAATCTAGTAATGCATCCAATTTATTTTGAACTAATGATATTTTGGCTTTTAATAATGCTATTGATAAATTTGCTCCATTAAAATTCATTATCTTTATTAACCACTCTTCTGCTTCTGCTTCTGTACAAGAACCTTTTTGTATTGGGTCAAATCCTAGAATACTAGAAACACTACTTGTGCTACCATATCCTATTGTCAAAGTTCCATAACCATCATCATAAACTTTATTTCTAAAACTTTCTTTACTTTTAGTGAATTCAATTAATTTAGAACTTGCATATTTGCTATTTTTATTGCCTACTGCATCAATAGAACTTGCTGTATCTTCAACCACTTCTGGCAAGACTCTTCTTACTGCATATGTTGTTTTTCTGCTATAGTCATGTACCATAACATTAGTTCCAGTTTTCATAGCTTCTATACATTGACCATTTCCAATATAAACAACAACATGATCAGCATGTGGAAATACTAAATCTCCTGGTTCCCATTCATTCATATTACTTTCATCAACTTTAGTTCCTTGTTTTACTTGGTCATATGTAGTTCTATTAATATGAAATCCTATCTCACTTTCAAATTGGTTATAACAATATTGAACTAACCCAGAGCAGTCAAAACTATCTGGACCACTAGCACCGTAAACATATGGTTTTCCTATTTGTTGCTTTAATAATAAATAGATTTTATTCCATAAATCACTATCAATACCACCACTAGAGTTATCACTATCCTCACTATTTTCAGTTGTATCGCTCCAGTCTTGTTCATCCATCACACGACTTGGAGTTAATATCAGTTTACTAATAAACATTCCATTAGGTTTCCAATCATGATCTACACTTTTTATATACATTAAACAATCCATGTATTGAGATAGGAATGGAATTTGAACATGCACTCCAAATCCAACTTTATAATCTAAATCTCCAATACATTCAACTTCAATATCTTCTGTAGGTTTACAATTATCATTTAAAATTCTCATAGCTTTTATATAACTATCTTCATTACTATTAACAGTTATAATTTGTTGTCTTATACCATATCTATTTTTTATGCTAGCTGGAGCTGTAATAGTATTGTTTATTATCACTTCTTCTTCGTCTGTACCATTATCCAAATTTAAAGACTTCTTTACTGTATTCCTAATTTTAAGTTGTTCCTGTTGGGCTTCTGCAAAACTTGGCATTAATCTTCATCCTCACTTTCCTCAGATTCTCCAGTTTTAAAATCAACTGCATTTCCATTAGAATCATATAATTTCACTCTAGTAACAATATTACTTGCATCTTCTTTATAAGATATAGTGAGTATATTTCCATCTGGGTTAGCTAAATTAGGATTAGAACATGGTTTTATAGTTTGTTTACTCCAATATCTATCACATGGCATTAAAGCAACATTTCCTGAAATATCCATATACATATAATAATATGTACCATAGTTTCTATATACTTCTGTCGCAATCATCATACAAGCATCATAAGCACTTTTATTCCTTACTAAATGATCTATATTGATATTTGCTCCTTCACCATTAGGACCTCCTAAAATACCATTAATACTATATGGCACTTCCATTTCATCAAAAATATATTTAACTGCTTCATAGGCAGACATACCATCAAAATTTTTACTTATATGTGATTTAGTTAAATTTCTTATATAATCATAAGCAACAATTGATTCTGTTTCTTTATCTGCTTGTATAGTTGTTGTTTCAATTTTCCCCTTAAAAAAGCACCTAGAACCTTTATATACTTCTATTCTCTTTCCAGTAGATATATAAAAGCTTGGTAGAGCTGTACTATATACACCATATGCTAAAGTTATATTTATCTCTTGTGCTACTTTATCTAAGCTGCAACCATACTTTATATCTATAATTAAATCTTTAATATTTTTATAAGTTCCATCACTTTCGTATATATAAACATCTAATCCTAAAGCCATATAGTAAGCTCCTTTCTTTAATTTTGTGTATAAAAATAGCACCTACATTTAAGTAAGTGCTTATAAATTTATTATTTGATTGCTTTTAATTGTGCTATATCATTCCAGTTCTTAGATGTTACAACTTCCATTGCATTTAAATCTTTTTGCATATTATCTAATTTATTAACTACTTCAATATGATTGCTTGCGCTTTTTCCTTCAAAGTCTGTAAACTGCTCTTTAAATGATTTTATTTCATTTTCAATATTAGTTAATCTTTTATTGGTTTCTTGTTGTCCAACTTGTAACTGCTTCAATATTTCTAATATTTCTTTATCCACAATTATCACCTCACTCGTATTATATCATGTTAAACTTATTTATAATACTTTTTTATAAAATTTTTATTTTCTACTTTTATATTGTATAAAAGTAAAATGTTTTGTCAATTATCTTATTTTATAACTTTGACCTACTACAATTTCAGTATTATTCATATTGTTTAACTCCATTATTTTAGTGTAAGCAGAACTATCACCATAAATCTTTTTAGCAATAATCAAAAGAGTATCGCCTTCCTGTGCTATATAAGTGTTGCCACTATAATTAGTTGAATAAGCACTACTCTGAAATTTTGTATATTCTTTATACTCTTGAAATTGTATATCATAATATACATTTCCACTAGAGTCCTGTCGTCCATATTTAAAATCTTTAATCTGACATAAATAATAAGAACCCCATGTCTTAAATATAAACGTAAGTGGGGTTTGTTTGTTCTTCCATGTTAATATTTTATTACAATAATATTCGTATGGATCTTCATTTCTATTAGAAATATCAAAAGGATATTTAAACTCATTATTTTTATCCATATACCCATTTTTAGATTTATTATCATATCGACCTAATTCAGCATAATAAGGAAAAAAGCAAGTAAATCCCCATGTAGCAAGTTTTCTATTCATGCCTACTGGCAATTCTCCATAATTCATCAGATTTATTGTTTGAGCACTAGAACTTTCATCAAACATCAAAGTAGATGGAACTATAGGAATAAGTAAAGTTTCAGATTCTTTATTTTCTCCATATAAAGGTTGCAAACTTATTTGACTATATGCTGTTAAAGAACTAATTACTTTACTCATATGTTACCTCCTATTAGCTTGTGCTTGTTTTAATTGATTAATCCAATCATCAATGTTATCGGAATTGATTTCCATATGTTCTATATGAATATTATAAGAACCTAAATCATCACTATTTATAATTTCTTTTAAATTTGCTTTTTTTACATCTGATATATCTGAATTTTTAATCATATTTGATATTTGTGAATCAGTTATCATATTTGATGTGTCACCAAATTTAAATCCTGATACAATACCTGATTTTAAAAGTTTTTCTGTGGTTAATCTATATGGTATTCCCATTCCAGTTGCATCATATATAGTATCAATTGCTTTGCTTATCCATGGATGTTCTGAATCAAATTCAGCATTATCTTTGTTAGTTCTTATTGTATTTCCTTTCTTATCTTTTATTCCTAAAAAATTAAAACCCTTATCATATAATTTTGAAAGAAAACTTTCTCCAGCAGCAACAAAATTACCATTCGCTAAATTACTTCCTATCTCAATATCAGATGTTGCATCTATAAATTTATTATTTGTAATCATTTCTATTATATTAGGTAAATTATCAGCTAAATCCTGTAATGCTCCACTATCCACTAAATTTATTAAAGCATCAGATATAATCCCTATAGAATCAGCAATAGCTTCGCCAACTTTTTCCCAATCAGTTTTTTCTAATACATCATCAAAAGCTTCTCCAAAAGCCTTAAATCCTTCGCCTACACCTTTGCTTATTTCTCCAAAACCTTTAGTAGCACTATCACTTCCTAAAGTTTCCTTTAAATTATTTACCATCTCAGAGAAATGAAATAAAGCACTTCCTTCTATTACATTACCAGCATCATCTAATCCCATTATAGAAACTTTTATTTGTTCCCATAATCCAGTAAGATTGTCTAGACTCCCTTGTGCAGTTTTAGCATATTGTTCAGCATATCCATTAATAGGTGAATTTCTGACATAATTCATTATTAGTTTATATGCTTTTTGTGGATCAGTAACAGAGCCTTGCTTATTGAATGTATTTTTTAATTCTTTATAAGTTGCCTTATCAGTCTTTTTTAATTCTTCTAAGTATTTTTTTAGCTTAGTAGTTGTGATACTATACTCTTTAAGTCTTTCCCACTCACCGTTCATTGCGTCTTCTATTGCTAACCCTACTTCTTTACTTGTTGTGCCTTCTCCTCTAGCACCAACCATATCAAGAAAAGTATACAAATCTTCTTCATCAGTATCTACATTATTTTTCTTCATTATAGACATAGCTTCTGCTAAAGATTGTGTATCTGCAAATGTATTTAATGCAACCTTTGAAGCAAGTTTATAGGCACTCTCTCCTTCTTCTTTGCTTCCATAAAATAAATCTAATTTTGCTCTAGTAGATTGATAGTCCATAGCAGTACTTAAAGACTGCTTTATACCTTCATAAGAGAACATGTTACCAGATAATTTATTTAAGATACCAAATCCTGTATCCATAGCACCATCTATCTTTTTTAAGATGCTTACAGTTGCCATTACTCCGGTTCCTATAAGTCCAAGTTTACCAATCATTCCGCCAAAGCCGCCAGATAAAAAGCTTTCTGCAAAATCCTTTATTCCATCATTACTGCCAGTAGGTTTAGAATCACCATTCCAAATATGATTAGATTCCTGTTGTGCTTTACTATAGGCATCTTGGATTGTCATACCTAACTTTAGATATTTCTTAGTTAAGCCATCAATAGTTCTTTCTTGATTGCCTTCAACAATTTTATTTGCCTTATTAATAGCATTTGCAACACTATTTCCTTTTTCAATAAAAGTTTGTGCTAATTTATCAACATCTCTTTGTGATTTACTTAAATTAGCACCAATTTTATTATTACTTCCTGTTACTTTATCAGCAAACTGTTTAAATCTATTTTCAGCACCTAGCACCCTATTTGCAAATCTAGATAAGGCACTAGAATAGTTATCCTCTAAAGATAATTTACCACCAAGTATATTTTCTTCATCAGCCAATCTAATCACCTGTCTTTCTAAATGGATTTGCAAGCTGTCCAGTAAATTTTGCTAACTCAAAACTATTTTGTGCATTTTCCTCCCTAAAGACCAACATAGAAGCAGTATAAAAGTCCCTTTGTAATGCTGTTAATTTTTCTAACTCTTTTATACCAGCTCCATGTATGTTTATATAATAAGCATAAGTAAAAAGTTCTACGTCAGTCTTTATTAGTTTTTTAATTCTTCAATTTGTTTCTTGAAAATCTCACCTGGACTCAAAGAATTTAACCCATTCAATTCCTCTAAAATCTTAGTTATTGCTATAACTTCATTTTCATGAGGAAATAATCTTTCAACTATTCTTACAGAATCAGTCTTGCAGCCATAAGCTTCTAATAACTTTGGATTTCTTAAATCATCTATACTTAAATAGATCATATAATAAGTACCTTGTTTATAATCTGTAACCATCTTTTGTCTAACATCAGATAAATCCCCTTTGCTTAAGGAATGCGCTTCAAGTTCTCCACCAAGTTTTTTACAATGTATTAAACAACTTTGTGCTTTTGCTTGTGCCTTTACTAACTCTTTCTTATTTATTAGATCTTCAATTGTTAACTTTGCCATTATATAATCATCCTTTCAAAATGTTATTTTCAAATTTAAAAAGAGTGAGATATTTCACTCACTCTGCTACCATTCTTCACCATCATCTATTATATTGGTATACTCACTATTTTCTATTAAAAATCCAGCTTCATAACTTTCTTGTGAAAAATCATTTTCAGCTGCCATTTCCATTAATGTCACTTCTCCATTTATCCAACAATTACTTATATATAAACTTTCTTCTTGTTTACCATCAGGCGTATAATGTGTACCTTCAAAATCAAACACAAAGTTTTGTAAGTTCTTAGCTGCTTCCAATATTGCCGGCTTAAACCTACTGTAAGTTTGATTAAGTTTAAAAGTAATTTTGCATTTATAAGACATCGTTACTTCGCCTTCTGTTGCACTGTTCATTATTGGAAGTGTTTTTGTATTAGGTGTAATTACTACTTTTAATTCCCTCAATTCAGCTAATTCAATTCCATTAATTTTCATATAACCCTTATTCGTTCTAATAACGTCATACGGATTTAATTGTGACATTTATATACACCTCCTATGTTGTATATTGAAGATTTATAACCACATCTTCTATACAATCCATTATCTTTAATGTTATTTTTATAAATACATAAGTTCCAAGCTTAGCTTTAAGTACTTCATCATCTGTCATTTCATCTGTTTCAGTGCCTTTTTTTTCAAGATACTCTCTTGTTGCCTCTGCATCTAATTCAGCAGTAGAATATTCATCATTGTTTAAATATCCTTCATTAGATAAAGATTTCAAATACGTATTTATGTTATTTATTACAGTTTTTCTATTCTTATATGAATTTCCTAACTTACCCAAATAACTTACTTTAAGAATTTCTTTTATATCTGATTTAACCATATCAATTACTTCAACTACTCTAATTTTACTTAAACTTTCAGATTGTTCTGAAGGTATAGTTGTAAGTGAATTTACTCCTCTACTAAAAACAATATTTGTTCCATCATTAAATAGGAATAACTCTCCATTAGCCACACAAGTATCATTATCATCTTTAACATCACAAGATGTTACATTCTTGGCTATTTGATTTGTAATTGAGTCATTTGGACCTAACACACATAATTGAGTTGCTACTTCGACAACGTATTTATCAGATGTAGTCTTTCCCAAATCCTTTGCTGTGAAATTTACAATACCATCACAATCTGATTTGTAATTATAAAGGACTCCTTTGAGTGGATAATCTTCATCATTTCTTTGCGATTTAATGAAATCAGCTACTTTCTTTTTTTCTGCTTCTCCAGTAATTTGAGGAACAGCTAACCATCCATTAAGGCTTACTTTATTTAGCAAAGCGAGTGCCCCATCTAAAGAAACTGTTATCCCAGATTCGTCATGTTTGGCTGCAACTACCACTTTTTTAACTCCATAATCACTAAAAGCTGTTGCAATAATAGCTTTATTTTCACTCTCATAATTTTCTATAACCTTCTTGAGCTTTGTATAAGTATATAATCCAGTTACATTAGCATCATCTAAAACTAAAAATAGAACTCCATGAGTAGCTCTAGTATTAACAGTTTCAGCTAGTGCCTGAATTCTAAACTTAATACTTTGCATTGTATTATTTGTTGCCATAAATACATTTCTCCTTTCTAAATTTGTACATAAAAAAGAACAACTAATGTAAATTAGTCATTCTTGATATTTAACTTTACAATTTCCATTAACGCTTCATAAGTATCATCTGGATTTTCCTGTGTTTTTTCTCCCTTGCTGTCATAATAATTAAGTGTCATTTGTAAAGTGATATTATCATCATTATCTATGAACCTTTTAGATCCTATAGGAAGATATCTTTCACCAACAACTATATATTCGTCAAATAACTCTTCAAGCTCTTGGTGCATTTTTAAAGAACTTTCCTGTGTCTTTACTTCCTCAATATATTCAATATAAATATTAAGTAATTTCTTTCTTCTATTAAATGAAGTTGTACTATCTAATGGGGATACTATTACATAAAATAAACCATTTTCTATTTCTTTTTCAGATTTCTTTTTATCAATCTTTATTTTTGCTTTCGGATAATTTTCTCTTAATGGTTTTACAACACTATATAACAAATCAACATATTGTATCATTTAATCTCCCTCAACTTTGCTTTTAATTTTCCTTCAAGTCCAGCCTTAGCTATAGTTAAAGAATCCTGTAGCATATGCTTACCTGGAACATACTCTTTTACAAGCTTTTTACCAATAGCAGCTACATACTTTCCTTTTTCTTGTTTATGTCCATTTTCTACAAAAGGAGCATATTCAAGTGGACTTCCTATCTCAATAGTATGTTTTTTACCTTCAACTTTAACTTCACTATGATTCCAACTTCTTCTTAATGCTCCTGTCTTTACTGGTGTTCTAGCTTGTGTTTCTGCAACACATTCTGTAGCAGATTCCTCTAAAGTTTCATCTATTGCATTATCAATCTTTTGTTGAGTTGCATTAATCTTTTTAATAAATTCTTGAAAACCAAATGTATTACTCATTTTCTTCAACCTCTAGAATGTTAACACCATTAATTTCATTAAGTAATATTTCATAAAATCCATCATCATCCCAAGGGATTTCTTTAATTTCATAAAACTTATTATTATACTTAATAATACAATCTTCAGTTATTTCAGGAATAATATCACAAAACATCCTTCTAGTACACTCTATGTTGTATCCATAATCTTTCTTTGCTTTTTCGGAGTTATAAGGTTGCATATCAACCATTATAGGCTCATCATTAATCTTACTATATCCTTCTCTATCGATACCATGTTTATCCTCATGACTACCATAAGCATATATATTAATTTCTTTGTTATAAAACATTCAATCACATCCTTTAATAAAATGTTTTAATATAAGGTACTGGCAACAATGCTTTAATATCTTCTGTAATCGCAAAAGCTGTATTACCATCTATATAGGTTCTGCTTCTATCTCCTTGTGTTTCAGACTTAATATTCCTGTTAATATTAGCTTTTTGGTACTCATATGCATTACTCACCATTAAAATAACAGCTTCACTAAAGTTTTCTTCAACATAATCAGAATCAATATTGTCATTGTTCAAGTATTGGATTATCATCTTTTCAGCTGTGCTTATATAAATTTTTAATTTAATGTCTTTGGATGTATCCTCTAGCGTAATGCCTAAAAACTCTTTTACTTGATCTAACATTATTTTTTACCTTCACTAGCTTTTTCTTTTTTATCATTTTTCTTATCGCAAACTAATTTAAAACCTTGTGCTATATATTTATCTCTTGTATTTTCATCAGCTGCAATCTTTTCAACATTCAATCTTTGTAATTTATACAATTAACTCGCTCCTTTCATAAGAAAAAGAACTAGATATTAAATCTAATCCTACTATAATGCTTCTTTAATATTAACTCTACAAAGCTTAAGAGCTTCATCCATAATCCATAAATCATGATACTTTCTATAATCTAACTTCCATGCATCTGCATCTTGATTTGTGTTAGGATCAAAAATTCTAATCTTATCAGTCTTATTTACTGCTATAGGAGCATATTGTGGAGTTATAATCCAGTTAATATTTTTAGCATCATCAGCACCTACAAATCCGCCTGCTTCTTGTCCACCAGTTTTACCATCATAGAATGTATATTTTGTTTTCATTCTAGCACTTGGGACCTTTATGATTGGATGACCATCTAAAGATTTAACTTTAGTAGTAATCTCCCCTTTTTGGAAATCAGTAACATCTAATCTCTTACTTACTTTTTCATCTTGATCTAAAATAGCAGCTATTGGAGTTGCCATTGTGATTACTAATGGAATATCTCCAACTATATCTTCAATTTCTATAATATCAGCTTTTAATAATTCCAATACATTAGCAGCGGTAATTGTGTTGCCACCTTTAGCTAATCCAGTACCTGCAATTGCTAAACTTGCAATCTTAGAATATCTGTAAGAATCAATTTCTGGAACAACTTTAGTCTTTTGGAATTGTCCCATAGCATTAGTAGCATTTGCTACGAAATTAGATTCATTAACATCCATAGAATCTAACATAAATGTTCTTCCTCTATCTTGTGTCATTGTCTTAGTTTCATATTCTAGAGTTATAGCACCTTGCGTAAAGCCTTTACCCCTATCATAATCACCTAAACCATCCATATTCATTTTAGGAATTTTAACTTCTTTACCACCATTATAAATTACTTGTCCTGCATTAGCATCCATCCAACCAGATGTTAATTTTGCTACTGCTGCTTGATCTAATCCTTGTTGAAATAATGTTGCATATGCAATTGTATTAATTGCCATAAAATATCACTCTCTTTCTTTAAATTTATTTTTTACATCATCATTTTTGCAATATCATTTGCTGTAAGTTCACCTGATCCATTTTCTCCTGGAGGTGGATAATTACCAGCTGATAATTGCTCTTTGACATCAGCTTTTACCCTCTCATCAATAATTGCTTTAAAGTTACCTATAGACTTGTCAATATTATCCATATTGTTAATATTGAAGAACTCTAATGTTTTTATTGGATCTAATCCAGCTCCACTAAGCATATCTTTTAATTTGCCAGTGTTTTCAGCTTCAATTCTCTTAGCTTCTGATTCATTAAATTTCTTTTCAAGTTCCTCCATTTTTAATTGCTCTGGTGTCTTTTTCTTACCAGTAGCCTTAAGAACTTCATCATTAATAAGTGTTTGTAAGTTCTTATCTTTCCAAGTCTTAATGCCATCAGTAACACGTTTGTCCCCATACGATTGTAAATATTGTTTACCCTCTTCATTATTGGTTACAAAGTCTTTTACTGCATCAAGTGTAATAGGTTTTTCAAACATTTTAGATATATCTTCATTTCCTTTTAAAATTTCATCTATATCCATTTCCTCATCTGTTACATTAGCCAATAATTGTGTTAATGATTTTAATTTCATTGTATTAACTCCTTCCCTACACAGTTTTATTACTAATCCTGTGTAGTTAAAATAATATTTTGTATAAAAAATAAGCCTGTTTAACGACTATTGCTTAAAGTCAGTTATTATTTAATGTTTTTACCTAATACATTTCTTTCAATTCTATCCTCAACTCTTCTATTAAGCCACATTAAAGCTTCTTCCACATGTTCAAGAGCCTTAGCATTGTACTCACTAGCAAATGGTCCATCTTGAAATGATTTTAATCTATCCCTTACTATTTCAAGTAAATCTTCGTTGCCTACTCCATGTTGTGAATTTTTCTCTTTTCTAGGTCCTTTTTGAAACTTAATAATAACAACATCATTAGCAATATCTTTTTCTTTTCCATCATCTATAACAATGTGATATTCATGATGTGCACCTCCTGGACCTATTTCATCTGCTACAAAAATTTGATTTAATTTTTCTCTCTTTTGGATTGTACTTAATTCTTTCATATTCTAATTCCTCCTAAAATAAAAATAAGCCTTAAATTTAAGACTTCAACATACTGTGTATTTCTTTTAATTCTTCATGTGAAAATTTACATTTCTCATTTACTTCTTTAAATGATTTAAGTAACTCAAAACTAATTTTCTTTCCTAATTTAGCTTTTGTTTTCTTTGGTAATTTAAAATACTGATATATTCTTAATAAAGTTCGTATATACATAAATTTTATTTTCTGTTTTATATAAAATATTTTAAAAGAAATTATTTCATACATATCACTACGCTCCTAATTTATTAAACCTATAACATTAGACTCACACAAGATAATTGGATCACCTTAACCTTTCTACCTATATGAGGATTTATTAAAGTTTTCCATCATTGCTTTTGCTAAATCTTTAGCAACTCTATTGCCATTGATAACAATTTCAGTTCCATACTCTTTACATTTTTCTTGTGGAATTTTCTTAAGTACTTCATAATCTCCATCTATTTCAATTTCATCTGGAACAAATGCTAATTTTAAAGTTGGAATTTCTCCACCCTTTATTTTTACATCAATTTCAGTTAAATTTCTTGTTATATCATGGTCATCAATAAATACTTTGCAATCACGTGTATTCATGCCATTATTAACAATCTTTACTTTCATACTACTTCTCCACCTCTTCTGATTCATTGTTACCTATAGGATTATCTTGCATATCTTTAAGTAATGTTTTAGCTTCTTCAACAGCTTCATGACCTATAGCTTCTTTAGTACTGCCATCTTCATATAAAACAGTATATAAAGCTCTATCCGGTTTATCTCTTTCAAAAGTAAACTTAATACTTGCTTTTTGTATTGGCATGTTAAAATCACCTCATCTAATTTATTAATTCTGATATATTTTTAATTCCATAACCATAACTTATTGGATTAAATTCTGTATCACGAAAGTGCTTTTTTAAATAACTCTTGAGCTATAAATATTCCATTATAATTATCTAAATTTAAACCATCTAAAAATTTTAACAATGTGTTGCTATTTATTCCATCACAAACTCCTATATCAAATTCAAAATTAAGTTCTCTTAAATTTCCTAGCATTCTATGAATAGCCTTTAATTCTTTGGATGTAATTTTATGTTTAATCCCACAACTAAAATTTTCAAATATGTCACTAAGCCTAGACAAATTGCATTTTATTTGATTGTATTCTTTACTTTCTTCTTTGTACTTACATTGATCTAATGCAGTTTTAAAGCTCATTTTATGTCACCTCATTTCATATCAACATTTTCTGTTGGTATTGCTAATACTACAAATGTAGTTTTCTTATCTTCTGCTTTAATGCTTATTTCTTTTACAGAATCTGTGATATCAACATCATTTAATGATATTTTATTTCTTGTAGAATCAATTAATAAATTCATAAGTACCACTTCCTTAAATTTGATTAGTTAATCTTTTCCACCTATAATAAAGTTATCAGCTTGGCAGAGCTGAAATATTTATGAAAGGTGGTGTAAATTTATGGTTTATTCTATTACTTATGATTTAAATAAATCGGGTCAAAATTATAATGATTTATACAAAGCTATTGAATCATTAGGTGAGTGTTGCCATTATCTAAAATCCACTTGGTTCATTAATACAAATTGTTCAGTAGATGAAATTAAACATTTATTATTAACTCATATGGATGAAAATGATTTTTTATTTGTTTCCCAAGTTTCTAGATATTCTACTAAGCTTCCTACAAAAGCTGATGAATGGCTTATGAAACATGTAAATCACATTTAACATTTACTAAAAAATAATTACTGAATATAAGAGCCTGGTCTTGTTGATGTACGTGGTACAAATTCGCATCCATTTCTAGTTTTATTTACAGTACTATTAACGTTTAAAATGTCATTACATAATCCTAAAATTATCTTAGCTTCACAAGTTAATAACTTCTTTTCATAAAACATATCATTAATTTGTGAAGCAATTTTTCTATACTCTTCATCTGCACAGTCTATTCTGTCTGCTACTTCTTGAAAATCCTTATTAGTTTTAATATCCATATTAAATCCTCCTTATTTTTCAGACCATAACGGCTTATTAACTAGAATTTCTTTCACTGAATCAAGTATATAAATTGCTTGGTTTAGTGAAAGATTATCTTCTTTCAACACATCATATATTTTATCAGTATTCTTTTTAACTATATTAGAATTTAATTTAAGTTTATTAAGTTCCACTTTTTCACCCAATTAAAACATCCTCCTTAAATTTTTGCATAATAAAAGCACCTACTCATTTTTCTAAGTAAGTGCTTACTAATTTCTTCTTAAATCTCCATGATTATATGCGCAATCACCATTTCCAAGACTACAAAAATGCTTTAAAATATCTTCATCTAACTCTTTAACGTCTTTAATATCAGACTTTTTTAATATTTCTTGAAATTCCGCTAACTTAGTTGCTTTCAATAATTTTTCTTTTAATGCTAACTCCACCTAAACCAACTCCTTAATAAAATTATACAACTTTATGTCTTTCTCTTTCAAGTTATTTGGATTTAAAATATATCCCTTATATCCCTCAGAAAAATATTCCCCCAACACTTTATAATTGAACTCACCTGTTGAAAAGTCAATTCTTTCATTTTTATACATATCTTTATCATATATTCTTGACTGATATTTTGATATAAACTTAGGACAATCAACATCTAAAATATCTATTTCTTGAATAAATTCTTTAGTTGTCTTTATATTTAATAAACATGTAAAAGAATCTGGTAAGTCTGCTTTTAAAATATTTATAAATTTTTCATTATTATATAGATCAAATTTAGTTTCTAATGCATGGCCTAACTCATGAAGCAATTCTCCTTCTTCCATTCCTTCAAGTATAGTGACAACACCTGTTTTTCTATTGAAATTAGATGTTCCAGTAGGAACCACTTTTATTTCTTTAACATATTCATTTAATATTTTTCTATGAGTTTTAGGTAACATATTTAAATCATTTTCTATGGCTATCAAATCTTCTTTACTAACATCTTTTGAATTGGACACTCTTAAATAATTCGATTTTTCATTCTTATCTTTCTCCCATTCTTCATATGTCTGCCAATTCACTTTCTCTTTAATTACATTATCAAGCCTTTGTGATGGTCTCCAATCTTTTGAAAGTAAATTCACATAAGTACATTTACAAAATGGATGCTGTGGCAAATCTACAGGCTTCTTATTTGCTGGATAATCTTTTCCATCATATTGACTACACTTTCCACAAGTTTTATGGCATAAAGTAGCCATATAAAGAACCCATTTAACATTATGGTCTTGTCTCCACTGTTCATTTACACCTTCTTGCACTCTTGCAACATTATCCTGTACAAGTCTCTTACTTTCATAGGCATTTTCATTATATTTTTTCTTGATCTTATCTTCAATTTCATTAACTGTAGTCTTACCATTAAGAAAATTATCAATTTCAGCCTTTAAATCCTTCTGTAAATCATTCTTGTTGTCCCACAGCCTATCGTCCCAAGTCTTATCATCAACTTTTTTATTAATAATATCATTCAATATTTTATCTTCTACTGGCTTTATATCCCAATTAACATTCATTCCAATATCATTTATATAATTATTGATATTGTATTTATTTTTACCAGTAGATTCTAGTAATTCTTTAGTTTTTAAAGTCTCATAACTAAGCTCAGATTGAATTTTATTCTGTATTAGAGTATTTAATTGTCTTTTTAATTTAAGCTTGTCAGAACTTGCAATAAACATAATAGATTCAATTATAGGATAGGATAACATTATTTTTGCTATTTGATTCAAAATACTATCTCTGTTTTCTTTCTGTTCCTTATGGAGTTCTAATATTTCTTCATCAGCCTGTCTGTTTAATTCTTCAGTAAAATATAGCTGCATATACAAATACTCTTTTTCATCTTCAGTCAAATCATGTGTTGATAATAATTTTAAAATTTCTTGTCTATCCATTGTTGCCAACCACTTTATCAAGGTCTATTTCTTTTCTTGATTCTTCCTCTTGTTCTTTTTCAACCTTTTTTGCTTCACGATCTGTATTGCTAACGCAACTTAATAATCCTCTTCCAGTATCTTTAGATAATAATCCATCTGGCAACTGTGATAACATTTGTGCTGTTACTAAATCATCTTGAGGTATATTCAATGTAAATTTAGCGCTTATATCCCTGTAATCATAATGAGTGTTATCAAACTTATTGAATAATTTAAGCAAAAAATAAAACCTACCCATAAGTAGATTTTTCATGCTTCCTTCACTATCTCTAACTCTTTGTTCCAAGCCTATTAACCTATTTCTAATAGCAGAACCACTAAGATTGCTCTGCATTTTTTCGTTAGTGTCAATGTGATTAGCTATTTCATACATATTTTTCTTTAATGCATTAAGTGTATTTTGAACAAAAGTATCATTTATTTCTTTCGTCAAAAATTTTGCATCACCATTTTCCCCCAGCTCCATACCACCATTTTCTTTTAGATAATCTAAATCCGTTTTTCCGTTTTCATCTTTATTCTTAGTGTCTATCTGGCACCCTTTAAATATCAAATAAGCTAACCTGAAATCTGATATTTCATTAACTATGTCAGATAAATTTGTTTGATATGCATCAACTAAATCTTTTATTTCATTGTAAAGTGTATCAAATTCCTCATAATCGCTAATTCTCCCCTTGATTACTGGAACTTCACCAAATATATTAGGAGTAGGTTTTAATGGCTGATTTATAATACAATCTTTATTAACTTCATTTAAATTATAATCACAATGATATATATAATCTTTAGTATAAATATCGATATATTGTGTTCCAGCCTTATCAAATTTCTTTTTAAAGAACCTAAAAAACGCTATAGGCTTACCATATTCATCTTCTAAAAGATAACCATCACGTGGAGTTACAATTTTAGCATTAAAATAAGTTTCGTTATTTATTTCAGTTGTATAATATAGTTCAAATACACTTCCATAACTAAGCATATTTCTTAAGATGTTCTTATCATGATTTTTATCCCAATGTGAAGTTTTATGCTCTAGTAAAGAAATTAATTCATTATTATCACTTTTACTTGTATATGTAATCTTATTACTTAAAAGATAACTCACTTCTTCTTTTATAAATTTCTTAATAAAATTAGTTCGTACCTTCAAGTTACTTCTTTTAGTGTTGTGCTTATAATCCCTGTAAGAATCATTTTTACCTGTAATGCAATAATCATACATTTTATCATAAACAAGTTTTCTATTCTGATAATCACTTATTGCATCAAGATATAAATTTTTAGTCTTTTTACTAAAAGCACATGAATTGTTTTCCACTTCATAACCTCCCCTCTAAAATAAAACATTTCTATCAAAAAATCTTATTTTAGGTAATTTATTATTCACAATATCCATAACACTATATCTAAATGCATCCAAACCATGATTGTATTTATCAATAGCTTTATTTATATATTGATTTGTGGTTTTATCCTTAACAAATGTATAGTTTCTTAATTCTTCTTGAATCATTGCACAATCGGGATGTACTATAATCTCATATTGCTGTATTAACTGTATGCCATTCATAATGGAATCTTTACCTTTTACAGCTCCAACAACCCTTTTACAACCTAATCGCCTAAGCTCCTCAATAGATTTAGGTTCTGAACTATCACAAACAATTCTTTCTCCAGCAACTCTATGATCCACATACATATTGTATATGTCTTCATTAGTCATATGTTTTTCAAAGTGTTCATCATATATCCAAATCTTTTTATCAGCTTCATCTATAACAGAACATATTAAAGTTGTATAGTCATTTGTGTATCCAAAATCTGTTCCAAATATAGCAGTTCGAGTAGATTTCTCTTTTAAAATTTCCATATAGTTAAAAGAGTCAACATCCCAATTTGTATATATCAATTTTGAAAGAGTTGCAAATTCACCAAGAGCATAAATTCTATAATAAACTGGATTAGTCTTTTCCATTTCCAATAGAGAATTAATATACTCTTTCGGCAAAAATCTATTATCTTTGTAAGTAGTTTTCAAAACCATTGTGTTTGGTAAATCTTCTTTAGGAGCGCTATCAAATTCATTAAACCAACGTTTAAAAACCCAGTTATCTTTACTAACAGGGTTAAACATACAATGTATTTGGTTGTACGGATTTTTACTTCTAAGTCTTAATCCTAATTGATCAAAATCAAATTCATCTAGTTCTGTACACTCTTCAACAACTATATCATCAATATTAGTAATAGATTTAATACGTTCTGGATCATCTATACCTTTTAGAATAAATGTACTGCCATTAGGCAATTCAACAGTTAAATCAGTTTTATTGATTTTGCATTGTTCATATAAATGCCAATCACTTAATATACTTTTAATTAACGCAAAACAACTATCCCTAAGAGTATTGTTTACTTTTCTAACAACAAGACATTTTCTATTAGCAAGTTTTAAATATTTCAATATTAATTTTTGAAATACAAATACTGATTTACCACTACCAGCACCACCATAGTAAACATTAAATCTTGTTTCATAGTTTTCTAATTGTGGCAAATAAGCACTATTAAATAACTTTCTAGTTATATTAAACTTCATGATAAATCATCTCCTTTAGACTCTTTTGTATGAAAAAATATTTTTCTCAATAGTCAATGTTAAAAAGGACATCAATTTAGAATGTACCCCCTATCCCCATCTTTTGTAATTTTACATTTATTAGACAATATTATTTCCCAAATCATTAGTACATAAAATAGATTATTACTTCGTTAAATCAAGGTTTCCCGAAATATTTTATTATACATAATGTAATGTAATCCTCATGGTTGAGCCATTTTTATTTTTCTGCATATTATACACACAAAATTTTATGAATAATATGTATTTTTTAATGCATAATTTATATTTTATACATATATTATTGCATATATATTAATTGATATTTCCCGACTTTTTAATCTGTTATATTAACATCTATAGTCTTATTTTCCACTACTTGTTCAGTCTTATCTACATATCCATAGTTGTTCTTAAGCGTGAATATTGCTCCTACAGTCTTTCCTTGCTGAAATAATGCCTGTTCATATCTAGATTCAATAAAAGCCTTTGCTCTTTTTATCGTGTCACGGAATTCAGCCTTCACACTACTATCAAATCTCTTTAACCAATCACACTCTTCTGCATTCTCATATCTTAATAACATTTGTCTATTAGTTCCTAATGCATAAGCTAGACCAGTAACAGTAGGTACTTCCTTAGTTTTACTGCACTCTAAAAAATATCTTTCAATAATCTTTTGCATTTCCTCAGGATCATCAAACTTAACAGGTCCTCCCCTATACTTCATACTATCCCCTCCTTATTCACATACTAAAAAAGGTTTCATTTTGGCTATATAATTACATGTTATATAAATAATAATATAGACTGTAATTACCCCTCAAAAATGACACCCTTTTGATATTCATCTATTATTCTTCTAGTATCAGCATAAAGCTGATTTCGATTAACTTTGTACTTTTTAATTTTAAAACAGTATTTACTTTCTATAGCACTTACTATTACAGCAACATCACCACTAGTTAGCTGGAGTTCTGTGAGAGATATTTCACCTTCCATGTATCTTTTCCTTAAATCTGCGAAGGCTTTTAAATACGCTTTGTTTTTCCAAAAGGATTTATATTCTTCCTTAGATATCTCAGTTATTTCATTGCTGCTTCTATCTAATTTAAAATAGTAAAACCCATCCTTTGATAATATCCTTTTATCCTGTAGTATGTTATCCCATTTTATTATTGTTTTTTCAGACACTTCTACCCTAATTGCAATCTCATGTATTGTTATTGGCAGTTCTATAGTTCTTATATTAAAATAACTAATAAATTTATCTGCTCTGTTGGTGCTATACATTTTACTGATCTTCTGTTTTAAGTTCTTGTTGGTTTTATGAATAACATAAATATATTTATTCTTTTTCTTGTATTTATCTATCAGTGTATATCCAACTCTATTTAATCTATACTCTAATGTATCTCTTTTTTCTATAAGCTTAAGTGCATTAAGGCTGATATTTAATATATCTTTTAATTGGTTTCTGTCACATTCCACATAGTTATTTCATCTCCTTTCTGTTTTATTCCATAATAAAAGAACCCTATTTCTGGAGTTCTAAAACATACTTAATTGTTCCATTTTCTTTATGGTTAATAATCTAGCTACTGTATTTATAGTATCAATTATCTTTTTATTATCATTAATACAAGCATCTTCCCACTTTGTATATCCTAGATTTCCAAATACCCATTGTTTAACAATGTCATATTCTTCATCATTATTAGTTAACGCTCTAATCATCTTACTATAATCAAGTTTCATTTTATGGCTTGGTTTATATTGTTGCTTTGCTTCATCTGTGAGTCTTTTAAATTCATTTACAGTATCTTTAAGCTCTTTAATTTCTTCTTGTGCTGATATTAATTTCACATTCTCTTTTACTCTAAAATATGTATCTTCTAAATTATCAAATTGTTCCCATGCTTTATCTGTATCTAATATTTTGCAATGCCTATCTGCGCCACGTTCTGTCCATAAATAAAGACAGCTAGAATGCTTTTGAACCAACTGACTAAAAGTAGGTTCGTTTTTTAAAGTTTTAAGTTTATCCCCTTCAATTTTAAAATAATGTTTGCCTTCTTTAAATCTATTTTTATTTCTAATAAAGTTCGCTTGAATATTATTCACATCAGTTTCGTATACTTCGGCTAATTGCTTTGTAGTTAATATTCTTTGTCCTTTATATTCTGTTGGTATTAATTTATTTTTCATTTTGCATCCTACCTTTCTACTAATTATTTATAATAAAAAAATAGGTCTTATTGCTGTCATCACGACATGAGCCTAATATAAAACCAGTAAAGCAGATAATACTAGACACTGTGCTATAAGAGGCTTTCTACACCTCATCTTTCTTATATTAATTTAATTAGGAGGATTTGCTCTACTGGTTATAAGCATAAATAAAAAATACTCCATATACATGAAAGGTATATGAAGTATTTTAGTAAGTCTCTGCGGCAGAGTGCTCGTAGGCAAAGTCTTATCTCGGCAGAAATACTTTTTTTCTTGCTCGCTCATCTTATACATGCCTACAACATATAAGAGTCATGGCTCACTTGATATTTTTCTATGATACTATTATAAATCATTTTAAGGCTGTTTTTTATAGTGTTTCTATAGAAAACCTATAATTTTTCTATAATTTTTCTATAATAAATACTTTTCCATCTTTTTTATAGCTTCACTTTCTATTTGCTTTATCCTAGCATATGTTAAATTTAATCTTTCTTCTAATCTCCAATATCTTTTACGCTCTATAACTGCTACTTTTATTACTTCTTTCTCTTCATCTGTCAAAATAATCATTGCATTGTCTATTTTTCTAATTTGCCTTATAGCATTTGCCTTTTGTTTTTGAAGCTCTTCTTTCTTTTCCATTAATCTTTCAACTTGTTGTTCCACTTGAGAATTAATTTTATATGTTTTTCCAGTCCTCTCTCCTTGTGGCTGGGCTGATATACCAATAATATCTTCTTCTATCTCTTCTAATCTTATATCAAAATAATTTATATCCGCTTTTAATTCATTATATTTTCTTATTTTATATACTGTATTATTCATTGCTACACCCATCCTCTATGTTATAATATTAGATGAGTGGTGCATTAGAGAACTATAAACGCCAATTTATATACTTTCTCTAATGCTGTTTTTATTTTGATCAATTAATCATCTCTAACACTTCTTGTATTTCTCCTATCTGTGCATAAAATTGTCTTAGCTGCTCTTTCCTATATATATCAAGGTCATTTTCATTTTTAAATATTTCTTCTCCTACCTTTACAACTCCATCTATAATTTCATATTCTCCTAGCTCACCTTGTATTATTCCTTGTTTTATCTTTAGCTTGGGCTTCTTAAATACTTCCTCTTCGCTTACATCTATAGGCTTAGTATCATGTGGTACTTTTATTTCTTGCTTTTCTTTTGGTTTAGGTTCATAAATTTTCTTTTCTTCCTTAGGTACGCAATTATTACTTCCTGTAAATTGTTTCTTCCATCTATAATAAAATGTAGTTGCTGAACTTTCTGCTATATTAAATTTCTTATATGCCTTTTTGATTAATTTTTCCTTTTCTAGTCCATCATTTTCGTTAAAGTACCTATAAATTTGTTCTTGTTTAGTCATTTCTTAATTCCTCCTTTGTAATCTTACTTTTCACCAATTTATCTTTGTTGATTGATCTGTAAATCCTAAAATTCTAAGAATCAACAGCATAGTTATATATAAATTAAATCCTGGCATTAATGAACAAAAAATATGTAAACAACATCTAAGGAATATATCAAAGAAATCATCTTCTTTAATCTTGTTTTCTTCATTATCTAACTCATAAGCAACTTGTCTAATAGCTTCAGCAATAGACAAAATAATACTCATTGCCGTTATAATAAGATATATTGTTAATAGTGTAATTATAACTTCCATGTTTTACCCCTCTTTTGCAATCTCACAAGCTACTGTCCAATAGGCTTGGAGTAAATCTTCGCCTAGATTGTAATATCTTTTTACTAATTCACCGCTATCATAATTTTTTACCAAATCAATATTGTAACTCCATCCACATTCACACCATACGGTTTCTATCTTACATTCTGTTTTATCCTCAATAAACTTCCTTAGCTGACCTTCTGTAAATAGTGGAATTGTTTTTTCTTTCTCTACATTTCTTTCATCAATAGTTGATATCATATTATCATCTGCATAACCAAAGTATTCAACCATAGTTGGATAACAATGTTTTTCTTTTATTGTTATTAAATCTCCAATACTAGGCTTCCACCACTCAATAAATGTTTCTTGTACTTCCTTAGGTTGCTTTAAAAATTCTTTTGCGCTTATATATTCCATTAGATTAATCCTCCACAATTCC
>ENA-OXEC01000329-OXEC01000329.1-human-gut-metagenome-genome-assembly--contig:-NODE-329-length-23878-cov-35.4255_pt1 | contig 23878 bp, 18 predicted proteins | sample MGYA00249351_ERZ652235 | MGnify/ENA primary metagenome ERZ652235 (study PRJEB26925, sample SAMN05826906) | human gut metagenome | biome: ENVO:2100002; feature: ENVO:00000062; material: ENVO:00002003...
TGTGTATAAGAGACAGAAAATACACATTATTATATTCATTGACAATATATACATGAGAGTATATACTTAAATAAAATAAAACATATAGAAATAGTATGAATTAAAAAAGATAAACTAATATAGTAAATATATCTCAATTTATAATGGCTATTGTGTTTTTTATAAGAGTATTATTGAAATTTATTCTGTTGTATTTAAGTTTTATATTACTAGAACTTATAGATTATTATTAATTAAGTGGTTAAACTGTATTTAATTTGAATGCAGTATAACAATATAAATAAAAAAGCAGTAAGTAAGAGAAAAGAGGGAAATGTATGCTTTATAAAAAGAAAAAAATTTTATCAGGGCTATCTTCAATAGCATTGAGTTTATTACTATTTACGGGATGCGGAAGTACATCTGCAGAAATACCAAGTGATGCAGGCTCAGCATCAAATGAATCGCAAAGTGATTCATCTGTACTAAGATATGCAGTAGCTTCTTCACCTAAAGGTCTTTTCAGTCCTTTATTATCAAATACCACATACGATAACAATGTAAATAACTTAGTTTATTCACCACTTATATTATTGGATGAAAACAATGAATACAAGCCAGGATTGGCAGAGAAGTATGAGTTCTCTGATGATAATTTAACTATTACCTTTCATTTGAGAAAAGGTATTAAGTGGCATGATGGAGAGCCTTTTACAGCTGATGATGTGTTATTTACATTTACAAGCATGGCTGATCCAAACTATACAGGTTCAAGATTCAATGAAATATCAAAGATTGTTGGGGCACAGGATTATCATGATGGAAAAGCTGATTCCATAAGTGGAATAAAAGTAATAGATGAAAATACTATAAGCTTTACTTATACAGAAGTGTTTGCACCATCATTATCTAATTTTTCACAGCGTGGAATTATTCCAAAGCATATATGGAGCAAGGTGAACATTGCTGATTGGGAAAATTCAAGTGAACTACTTAACAAGCCAATAGGTACAGGCCCATATAAGTTTGTTGAGTTCAAGCCAGATCAATATGTTGAACTTGAAAGAAATGAAGATTATTTTGGAGGAGCTCCAAAGATTGAAAAATTCATATTTAAAGTTACAAATACAGAAACAGAATTATCAGAATTAGCTAAGGGTGATCTTGATATTGTAACACTTACAAGCACAAAAGAAGAAGATTTTAAGATGCTTAAAGATGCCGGAATAAAAATTGAAGAGAAGCCAAGTGCAAATTATCAGTTTTTGACAATGAACAGCAACAAAGAATTCTTCAAGGATAAGAGGGTTCGTCAGGCAATTACTTATGCAATTAACAGAGAGGGAATGGCAAAAAGCCTTATAGGTGAACATGGACAAGTTGTTAATGCACCAATATCATTAGCAGGATGGGCTTATCCTGAATCAGGACTTAATACTTATGATTATAGCGTTGATAAGGCAAAATCATTGTTAAATGAAGCAGGATGGACTGAAAAGGATGGTGTACTTCAAAAAGATGGCGTTAAATTTGAAGTAGATATGCTAGTTCCAACTGGAAACAAAGTTCGTGAGCAGAGTGCACCTATAATACAGCAGAACTTAAAGGATGTTGGAATAACAGTTAATATAAGCACAATGGATATTGCATCTGCAATGGCAAAAACACATGGCGAAGGTGACTATGACATGGGACTATTTGGATTCACACTTGAAGTAGATCCAGGTGATGCTGACCGTTATTGGGCTTCATCAATTGCAAATGGTTCACAGTTCAACTTCTCGAACTTTATAAATACACAAAGTGATGAATTATTAGACAAAGCTACAAAGACAATTGACAAAAATGAACGTAAGAAAATCTATGCAGAATGGGGAAAATTAATTAATGAAGAAGCACCATATGTATTTTTGTATTCACAAAATGATATTCGTGCATATAATCCTAAATTAGAAGGATATACTTATTCAGCATATTCAGTATTTCCTGGAATAGAGAATTGGACAATATCAAAGTAAGAAGATTTCCTAAACTATCTATGAAAAATAACTATACTATTTTGAAATACCTTCCAATTTAATTAATGTCCTGTCTTTATGATTAATTTAAAAATATCGGCTGAAGTCTGTGCTTCAGTCGATATAATAATTTGCTCATTAATTATTTAAATATAAAATTCAATAATTTAAGTGTATTAAATATTATATAAACTATAAGGCCATCTTTAATAGAAGTTAATTTACTCAGAAATTAATATATTAGATAATTAACTGAGTTAAAAAATACATATTTAGAAATAACATAGATTTAAAATATATAAAATCATTTAATAAAAGATCTGTTAATAAATAAAAGAATGAAAAATAAACATTAATTATAAGAAGGTCAAACTAATTTCATGTAGCAATTTAAAGGGGTTGGATAAAATTTGAAAAAATATATTGTTAAGCGATTAATACAGACTATTCCAGTTTTAATTGGAATATCTATAATTGTATTTGCTCTTGTAAATCTCCAGCCAGGCGATCCATTTTCAACAATGATGGATCCTAATCTTTCACTTGAGATGAAGGAACAAATGCTTGAGAGACTTGGATATAATGATCCTCTTCCTGTGCAATATTTCAAATGGCTTATACGCGCACTTCATGGTGATCTTGGATATTCCATTGCCTTTAAACAGCCGGTTGTTTCAGTAATAGGAAGCTGTATTGGAAATACAGTTATTTTATCCATATGCTCACTTATATTAAGCATAGCAATAGCTATTCCATGTGGTGTTATAAGTGCAACACATCAGAGGACAAAAATTGATTATATTGTTACAGTATTTGCATTTATGGGATTGTCTATTCCAGCATTTTTCTTTGGAATGCTTTTAATAAAGATATTTTCTGTAGAACTTGGATGGCTTCCAATTTCGGGGATGGTTACAACTGGAATGTCCTATAGTGGATGGGCACAGATATTTGATATTGCAAAACATATGATACTTCCAATGATTGTCCTTGGACTTATGAATACTGCAAGTTTAATGCGTTACACACGTTCTGATATGATAGAGATTTTAAAGTCTGATTATATACGTACAGCAAAGGCTAAGGGAGTAAAAAGAAAGGCGATAATTTATGTACATGCATTAAAGAATGAACTTCTGCCTTTGATTACTGTTGTAACAATGCAAATACCATCACTTATTTCAGGAGCGCTGCTTACAGAAACAATTTTTGTGTGGCCTGGAATAGGAAGGCTTAATTATAATGCAGTAATGGCACGTGATTATCCTCTTATTATTGGAATTGTAATGATGGTTGCAGTAATAAGCCTTTTTGCCAATTTACTTGCAGATGTGCTTTATGTAGTTGTAGATAAGCGTGTTAAATATGATTAGGAGGAAGATACAGGTGAAAAATGAAGTTTTAAAGAGATTTCTAAAAAATAAACTGGCTGTTATTGGCTTAGTTATACTGACTATATTTGTTTTAGCAGCAGTCTTTGCTCCGTTTATAACATCTTTTGACAGAGATTCTATAGATCTTATGAATATAGAAAGCGCACCTAATTCATTACATATTCTTGGAACAGATGAACTTGGAAGAGATGTATTTACAAGACTTCTTTATGGAGGCAGGGTTTCTCTTGGAGTGGCATTATGCGCTACTGTAATACAGCTTCTAATTGGAGTAAGTCTTGGATGCATAAGTGGTTTTTATGGAAAATGGGTTGATAATATAGTAATGCGTGTAGTTGATACTGTAATGTGTTTTCCTTTTTTTGTGATTGCAATTACAATAGCAGCACTATTTGGTGCAAGTGTATGGAATATCATTCTTATAATAGGGTGTCTTCAATGGACTGGAGTTTCACGTATTGTAAGGGCAAAAATTCTATCTTTAAAACAGAGTGAATTCATTGAAGCAGCAAGAGCTATGGGACTTAGTAGTTTTGAAATAATAAGTAAGCACCTTCTTCCTAATGTATTGTCGCCTATTATTGTAAATGCAACACTTAATGTTGCTAATGGAATTTTGATGGAAGCAGGAATAAGTTTTCTTGGTCTTGGGGTAAAACAGCCACAGCCAAGCTGGGGGAATATGCTTTCAGCAGCACAGAGCATGAGGGTGCTTCAGTATGAATGGTGGTTATGGATACCGACAGGACTTTTGGTATTCTTATCAGTATTGTGTATTAATTTTGTAGGTGATGGGTTAAGAGATGCCCTTGATCCAAAAATGAAAATTTAGGAGGCGTAATATTATGGATGAAAAAAAGCTTTCTATTAGAAATTTAAGTGTAAGCTTTCTTCAGGGTGATAGTAAGGTTACTGCAGTTGATGATGTCAGCTTTGATATGAATAATGGAAAAATCCTTGGCATGATCGGGGAATCAGGATGTGGTAAGAGTACTTTAGGATTATCAATAATGAACCTTCTTCCAGAGAAGACAAGCAGTATTGATAAAGGTGAGATCTTCTTTAATGGAAAAGACTTATCAAAGCTTAAGGAAAATGAGCTTCAAAAAATAAGAGGCAACAATATCTCTATGATATTTCAGGAGCCAATGACTTCCCTTAATCCGTTATTCAAGATTGGAAGACAGATTGGAGAACCGTTAAAGATACATAAAAATATTAAGGGACAGGAGCTTAAAGATAAAGTCATTGAGCTTCTTAAGGATGTTCACATACCTAATCCTGAAAAAATATATAATGCTTATCCACATAATTTAAGTGGAGGAATGCGTCAACGTGTCATGATTGCAATGGCTTTAAGTTGTGAGCCTGAAATAATAATTGCAGATGAACCAACAACTGCACTTGATGTTACAATACAATCTCAGATTTTATATCTTCTTAAACAGCTTAATGAAAAGAGGAATACATCAATCCTTTTTATTACTCATGATTTATCTGTAGTTGCAGAAATATGTGATGAAGTTGTAGTTTTATACGGAGGAAAGATTGTTGAAAAAGCAGATGTTAATGAGATTTTTGATAATGCAAAACATCCGTATACAATCGGTCTTTTAGAATCACAGCCTCATATGGGACAAGTTGGAAAGTCTCTTCCAAGTATAAATGGTATGGTGCCTAAACTAGATGAAATGCCAAAGGGCTGCAGATTTAGCACAAGGTGTAGTAAAAAGTTCTGTTCAAAATGTACAGATTTAGAGCCACCTTTATTTATAATAAATGAAAAACACATGGCTGCATGCTGGCTTTATGAAAAGGAGGTGGATAAAAGTGAGTGATGTTATTTTAAAGGTTGAAGGATTAAGAAAAAAATACGTTATTGATAAAGATTTCTTTGGAAGGGAAAAATCATCTGTAAATGCAGTAGATAATGTTTCTTTCTCCATTGAAAGAGGTGAAAGTTTTGGTCTTGTCGGTGAATCAGGATGTGGAAAATCTACTACAGCAAGAGCAATATTAAAACTCATAGAAGGTGATGGAGGCCGAGTTGTATTTGAAGATAAGATCTTATTCGATTTTGAAAATAAGCATGAAATAAGCCGTAAAGATATGTCAGCCTTGAGAAAGGATATGCAGATAATATTCCAGGATCCTTTTGCAAGCCTTGATAACAAAATGAAAATAGGAAAGATAATTACAGAAGGAATAGAAAAGCATAAACTTGCAAAAGGTAAAAAAGCACTTGAAATGGCAGAGCATTATCTTGAAATATGCGGAGTGGATAAAGAAGCTATGGACCGCTATCCACATGAATTCAGTGGAGGACAAAGACAGAGGATTGTAATTGCAAGAGCTCTAGCAGTACAGCCCAAATTTATAGTGGCAGATGAACCAGTAGCAGCGCTAGATGTTTCTATACAAGCGCAAATCATTAATTTATTAAATGAACTTAAAGAGAAATATTCACTTACTTTTTTATTCATATCACATGATCTTGGTGTGGTGAAGTATTTTTGTGATAAGATTGCTGTCATGTATCTTGGTAAAATAGTTGAAATAGGAAACAGAGATGAACTTTTTGAAAATCCTGTTCATCCATATACTAAAAAGCTTCTTGAATCAATTCCTGTAAAACATCCAAAACTTAGAAAAGTGATGGTAAATCTTGATGAGGATGAATTGGAAGTTTCAAAAGAAAATAAGGGATGCAGCTTTTATAACAGATGTAAGTATTCAAGTGAAGTGTGCCTTAAAAAAAATCCACAATTAATAGAGATAAAAAAAGAGCATTTTGTAGCATGTCATAATATTGAAAAATAATGATGGATATGTGATAAATGATGTAAATATATGTAGTTGTTAAACATAATATAATGTATAAGATCAGAAATACTAAATGATAAATAAATTTGAGAAGAAAGGGATTAAAAATGAAGCCAGTTATAGGGATTACATCATATATTAGAAAAGATGTATTTAGAAATTACTCACAGGTTGGATATGAATATATAGATAAAATTGAAAAAGCAAATGGTATACCTATAATTCTGCCATTGCTTCAGAAATATAGTGAGGAAGAGCTTAATAGACTTATTGAAGATGTTGATGGAATTATATTTACTGGAGGATGTAATGTAAAATCAAATTGGTATGGAGAAAAGTCTTTGGAAAAAGAAGCAAAAGAAGATGATCTTAGAAATAAATTTGAAAGAGATTTGTTTTTAGTAGCAAAGAAAAAGAAAAAGCCTATTTTAGGTGTATGCAGAGGCTGCCAGCTTATTAATGTACTTCAAGGTGGAACTCTTGTACAGAGTATTGATAGTGAACTGAATACTGAAGTGTATCATAAAGGAACAGGTCATAGGATTGATGAAAAGCTTCATAAGGTTACGCTGTGTGAGAATTCCTTTCTTAAAGATATATATAATGAGAACGAAGTTCAGGTTAATTCTTTTCATGAGCAATGTATAAAAATAATAGGATCAAATTTAAGAGTTGCAGCAAAGTGCTGTGAAGATGGTGTCATTGAAGGAGTTGAATATGAAGGTGACTTCTATATGGCTGGAGTTCAATGGCATCCAGAAGGAATGGAAGATCAGCTAAGACTTTTTCAAGAGTTTGTGGAAATATGCTCACAGAATTAAAATATACAGAGTGAAACTTATGTTAGTATTACTGTTAATATTTTACGAAGGGTATAGATTAAATTTTTATAACCAAACTATTTTTATAGTTTGGTTTGTTTATTTATTAAGAGCAATTAGGTATTTAATAGAATTTTTGATACTAAAAACATTGTATCAATATGCATATAATGATGTAAAAGTTACATTCCATATTAACAGCGAAAGAGCTTTATCAAAAATAGATGTTAATCCAAAAAAAGATAAGCATAAAAGGTCAAAAGATAAAACTAAACATATGAATGTGCTAACAAAGCACTAACTCTATAGTGAATTTATCAATAAAATATATAAAATAATTGATTTTTATCACTTGTAAGACTATAATTTACAGTAGTGTAAGGAGATGATTATTTTGACAACAAATTTAAAAAGAGTGGGAATCATTGGAGTTGGACATGTTGGTGCACATTGTGCATTTAGTTTAGCTACTCAAGGAATTGTAGATGAATTAATTTTAGTTGATACTAACAAGCAAAAAGCAATCAGTGAAAGACAGGATTTAATTGATAGTGTTACATATCTGCCTCACAGAGTAAACATAAAAACAGGTGAATATGAGGATCTTAAAGACTGCCATATCGTAGTAATAAGTGTTGGAATTATAACTCAAACTCATGATCGTTTAGATGAATTACAAGGAAGCATAGACATGGTTGATAGCTTTATTAAAAGAGTTGTAGATGGCGGATTTAATGGGATCTTTATTAATATAACAAATCCATGTGATATTATTGCAAAAAGAGTTTATGAACTTTCAGGTTTTCCTAAAAACAGAGTGTTTGGAACAGGTACAGGCCTTGATAGTTCACGTTTAAGAGCAATCATAGCTCGTGAAACAGGTGTTGATCATAAATCAATAAGTGCATATATGCTTGGAGAACATGGAGAATCTCAAATGGCTGCATGGTCACAAGTTTCATTTGCTGGAAAGCCACTTTCAGAACTTGAAATTGAAGATCCAAAAACATTTGGAAATTTAGATAAAAAAACATTAGCTAAAGAAGCTGCTGCTGCAGGATGGGTAACATTTACTGGTAAAGGTGCAACAGAATTTGGAATTGCTTCAACTTTGGCTAGATTTGTTCAATGCATATTCCATGATGAAAAGCAAATAATGCCTTGTTCAACACTTCTTGAAGGACAATATGGTGAAGAAGGATTATTTGCAAGTACTCCATGTATTATAGGAAAAGATGGAGTTGAAAAAGTATTAGAGCTTAAATTAAATGATGGAGAATTAAAAGAATTTAAGCATTCTTGCAGTGTAATTAAAGAGAATATTAGTAAAATTAAGTAGAATTTAGATAAATAATAAAAAACTTATAAGCAAATGTATCGATTATTTTATTTGCTTATAAGTTTTTTATATTTTAAATTAATCATTTTTTTAGAATCTATTTTATTAAAAAATTATACAAATAATAATATATATGATTCTTTTATAATTTTATTACATATAATTTAAAGAATGGTTAATAATTAAAATTTAAGTAAATTATATTTTTACAATAATTGATAAATTTAATAAAAATATTTCGATAATTAAATATAATCATTTTTATTAAAATAGGGGGTAGCAGAGATATGAAAAATTTTGTGATTGCAATTACAAGAACATGTGGAAGTGGTGGAACAACAATTGGGAAAATGATTTCAAATGATTATGGTATCAATATGTATGATAGAGAGCTTTTACGTCTTGCTTCAGAAGATAGTGGAATTAACGAATTATTATTCTTAAACGTAGATGAACATGTGAAAAAGAGTTTGTTATATAAAGTATCTAAAAAAGTTTATCAAGGAGAACTAATACCTCCTGAAAGCAGTGATTTTACGTCTAATGATAATTTATTTAATTATCAGGCCAAGGTACTTCGTGAACTAGCTGAAAAAGAATCATATGTTGTCATAGGAAGATGTGCAGATTATATATTGAAAGATAAGCCAAATGTATTTAAAATATTTATTCATGCATGTGCTGAAGAATGTATTAAGCATGAAATGGAGCGCCTATGTATGAACGAAAAAGATGCAGCTAAGCATATTAAAAAAATGGATAAGTACAGAAGTGAGTATTATTATTATCATACAGGAGAAAAATGGGAAGATCCTAAAAATTATGATTTGAGTATTGATACCAGTGTGCTCGGATTTGAAAAAAGTGTACAATTAATTAGATCATATATAAATTTAAGAATGGAAAATTAATTTGTTGTTAGAAAGTCAGATATAGTTTAAAATTTATGATTTGAATTTTAAACTAATATCTGACTTTTATTTCTTCTTCTTTATTCATTTTTAACTCCTCATTACAAATGAGTTATATTAAATACTTTGATTACATAATAAAGCTATGTTAAAATAAGACTGAATTTTAAGTTTAAAAAATATAAAAATAGACAACACTCTAGCTATACAATACTAGAAATTAAATTATAGATATAAAAGTATAGCATTGCGATAAAGGAGGCTTTTTATTATGGCTTTAACGCCAATGATGGTAGAATACATGAAGACAAAGGAGCAGTATAGTGACTGTATCCTATTTTATAGATTAGGTGACTTTTATGAAATGTTCTTCGAAGATGCTATAACAGTATCAAAAGAACTTGAACTTGTTTTAACAGGGAAAAATTGTGGACTTGAAGAAAGAGCTCCAATGTGTGGCATACCACATCATGCTGCAGCTGCATATATACCAAGACTTGTTAATAAGGGATATAAGGTAGCTATCTGTGAACAGCTTGAAGACCCAAAGCAAGCTAAGGGAATTGTAAAACGTGGAGTAGTTAAAATCATAACTCCAGGAACATTTGTAGATAATAATTCTAATCTTGAAAATGATAATACATATTTAATGGCTATACATGAAGATGGTGAAATAATTGGAATTGCTACATCTGATATAAGTACAGGAGAATTTAAGACAACATCTTTTTCATATTCTATGGCAAGTCTTTTAGATGAAATAGCAAAACTTTCACCAAAAGAAATTTTATTAGATGAAAATACAAGTGAGGATATTATAAACGAAATAAAAGGTGTATGTTCTGCACTTATAACTAAAAAGAACTTTAATGAATTTTTAGTATCTAAGGAAGAACTCATCGCTCAATTTTCAGATCTTGAAGCCGGTGCTCTTGAAAACTTACGTGAAATTACAAGTAGAGTGCTTCTTAAATATATATATGAAACTCAAATGATGAGTTTAAGCAATATTAATTTACTTGAACAATATGAAATAGTAAATTACATGGTTATCGACAGTAATTCAAGAAGAAACTTAGAGCTTACTGAAAGCATAAGAGAAAAAACTAAAAAAGGATCTCTTTTATGGGTTTTAGATAAAAGTGCAACAACTATGGGAGGAAGAACAATAAGAAGATACATTGATGAACCTCTTATTGTAAAATCTCAAATAGAAAAAAGACTAAGCGGTGTAGAAGAACTATATAATTCAATAAGCTTCAATGAAGATTTAAGAAGAGCACTTAAAGAAATTTATGATATTGAAAGAATTGTTGGAAAAATATCAAACAAAAATGTTAATGCAAAAGATATGCTGAGCTTAAAAGCATCTCTTGAAAGAATACCAGAGCTTAAAGAACTTTTAAAATATGCAAAATCAGACCTATTAAATGAATATTACGAAAACTTAGATGAGCTTTCTGATGTAAGAACTCTTTTAGAAGATTCAATAAAAGAAGATCCATCACTTACAATAAAAGAAGGAAATATTATAAAGGATAAATATAATGAACTTGTAGATGAACTTCGTGATGTGAAGCTTCATGGAAAAGAAAAAATTGCAGCCCTTGAAAATGAAGAACGTGAATTTACAGGAATTAAATCATTAAAGGTTGGATATAACAAAGTATTTGGTTATTATATTGAAATAAGCAAAGCCAACTTTGATAGTATTCCAGAAGGAAGATATATAAGAAAGCAGACACTAGCAAATGCTGAAAGATATATAACTGAAGATCTTAAAAATTTAGAAAATAAGATTTTAGGGTCAGAAGAAAAGCTTGTTAATTTAGAATATGATTTATTCGTTGAAATAAGAGATAAAGTTGAAAAAGAAATAGGCAGATTAAAAAAGGCGGCAAGAATAATTTCTAACTTAGATGCGGTCTCAACTTTAGCTTTAGTTGCTCTTGAAAATGATTATGTTAAACCTAAGATAAACGAAGAAGGAACTATAGAAATAAAAGATGGACGTCATCCTGTTGTTGAAAAAGTAATAGGCAACGGTGAATTTGTCTCTAATAACACAACATGTAATCAAACAGATAAAGAACTATTACTTATTACAGGACCTAACATGGCAGGTAAATCTACTTATATGAGACAGGTTGCACTTATTACTCTTATGGCACAGATTGGATCTTTTGTACCAGCAGCAGAAGCAGATATTTCAATATGTGATAAGATATTCACAAGAATTGGAGCATCAGATGATTTAGCCGGTGGTAAATCTACTTTTATGGTTGAAATGTGGGAAGTTTCTAATATCCTTAAGAATGCTACATCTAAAAGCTTAGTTCTTCTTGATGAAGTAGGGCGTGGTACTTCAACTTATGATGGACTTTCAATTGCATGGTCTGTTATTGAATATATAACTAAAAATAAAGATTTAAGATGTAAGACTTTATTTGCAACACATTATCATGAACTTGTTAAGCTTGAAGGAATATTACCTGGTGTTAAGAATTATTCTGTTGCAGTTAAGAAAACAAAGGATAGTGTTGTATTCCTAAGAAAGATAATTGAAGGTGGTGCAGATGAATCTTATGGTATAGAAGTTGCAAAGCTTGCAGGTCTTCCAGATGAAGTTATAGATCGTGCTCGTGAAATTTTGTGTGATCTTGAAGGTGAAAATAAGTTTGATATTGAAAATGTATCAAGTTTTTCAGAAATAAAAGAAAATGAGGAATCATTTAAAGAAGCAGCTATAGATGTAAATGAAAGCAGAGTTATAGTCGAAGAAAAAATAAGCAGTGATGCAAGTGTTAATGTATATGAGAATAAATTAGATATAGATAAAAGTAATAATTTAAAAGAAATAGAAAAGCAAAAACAAATTATTGAAGAATTGCAAAATGAAATAAAACAGCTTAAAGAAGAAAAATATAGTAAAAAGCATAAAAAGAATACTAATGATTCTATGCAGATAGGATTTGATTCACTAGAAAAAGATTCATTTATAGAAGAAATAAGCAAAATTGATATTTTAGGCTTAAATCCTATGGAAGCTATGAATACACTTTATAAGCTAGTTAGCGATTCTAAAAAGTTAATAAACTAGAAGTATATATTTTAATTATGTTAGACCATATCAATACTATTATTAATTTTGATATGGTCTATTTTTAACAGGACTAAAATTTACAATACATTTATCTTATATTTTAGTAAAGCTTGTATTTGTTGGTTATATGGTTTTATTTGTATTAATAGTATATAATTAATAATGATTATGATAATTAAAAGAAATTACTTAAGTAAAGAAAAAAGTAAATAATAAGTTATAGTTATTTGTAAGTTCTTAAATATTAAGACTGGAGGATTTTTAATGGTAAGATGGGGAATAATAGGACTTGGAAACATTGCAAATCGCTTTGCAAAAAGCCTTGAATATGAGAAATACGGGAAACTTGTTGCTGTTGCTGGTAAAACAGAAAATAAGAGAATGTATTTTAAAGAAGCTTATAAAGATGTTAAAGTCTATGAATCTTATGATGAGCTTTTTAACGATCAAGATATAGATGCAGTTTATATAGCACTTCCACATAGATTTCATGCAAAGTGGTCTATTAGAGGACTAAATAAAGGAAAAGCAATATTATGTGAAAAGCCTAGCACTTTAAATTCATCAGAATTAGATGGAATTTTAAAGTGTGCAAAGAGGAATAAAACTTTTTACATGGAAGCTATGAAGACACCTTTTGTTCCTATGTTTGATTTAATAAAAGATGTACTCAAAAGTGGCGTTATTGGAGACATAAAATGTATATATGCCGGATTTTGTTCAAAGCCAAATGTGGATAAAAATTCATATTTATATAATAAAGAAGATGGAGGAGCGGTACTTGATGTAGCTTCATATCCTATTGCATTTGTACTTGGAATTTTAAATGATAAAAAGATTTTATCAATAAATAAGAAAATTAAGAAAAAGAAATTTGATGAAGTAAGTATAGATGTTCATTTTGAAGCTTCAATAAAATTTGAAGGAGATGTTACTGCAAATATAGAAGGTGGAATTGATGGCGAGAAAGAAAGAACTGCAATAATAGAAGGAACACTTGGAAAAATGTACATACCAATATTTAATAGGCCGGAAAGTTATAAAGTAATTTTAAATGATGGAAGAGAATATGAAGAAAAACTTTCATTAATAAATGATGACATGTATGGAGAAATACATGAAGTACATAAATGTTTAGCACTTGGAAAAATAGAAAGTGATATCTTTACTTGGAATAACTCAATAGAAATATTAAAAATCATAGATCATATACGTGATATAAATAAGTATTCTTAACATAAATAAAGGACGTACTACGTTTAGTGTGAATAACCGAAATAAAGCTCTTATGTTGTGGTCGCTTGCTACAAAAATGAAGCTAAGAATTCAAACATGCAGACTTGCACCCACAAATGTTTGCTCCAAGGCATATAATGCTTAGTGAGGTACGAACTTAGCAGTATAGCCCATCTTCATTTACCGATGAAGATGTTTCCTTTAATATGCCTTGGACAAACAATTGTGGAACAAGTCTACATGAAGAATTCTAAAGCTCAATTTTTGAATGCAAGACACCGCACACATAAGAGCTTTATTTCTTTGTTTCATCTAAATTCAGAGTATCGGTATTATTGTTGCTATACATAAATACATTTTTAAATTAACGAATAGTTATTTATAGATGTTAAAGATTTAAAAAGTTAATATCTTATCCTAAAAAAATGGCATATCATAAATAAATGAAATACCTACTCATATATATTCGTAGGCATAAGCGATTCACACCAAATCATAGATTTGGGTTCTCTGCTTAAGGAAACATCTTCATCAGTAGATGAAGATGGGTTATACTGCAATTTAGATATTTTATTATTTATTGGGAAATAGATGACTTTTCTAAGTAGTCCAATAAATTATATGCCATTGATTGAAAACTATATTTTTAGGCATTGAATAATCCTCAAAACATAAATTAGGTGTCTGTTATTTTAGAGAAAAACAAAGAAATTCAATATATGAATAGGCGTAGTATTGTATTGGAAATTTCAGCATTTAAATTCTTTGGCAGAGGCTGTTCCAAAATTGTTTGTCCAAACACTTGATTTTTGGAGCAAACATTTTTGGGTGCAGCCTTTGCCATTAGAATTTTTAGCTGAAATTCCCCTACAATCGAGCCTATCATATATTGAATTTCGGTTCTTATCCACTAAACTCCGATTCTACGTCCCTTATTTAAGATATGTTTTAAAGTTACTCCATTTTTAGTTAAGCTTATATAATATAAACGTTAATATGACAAAAATATAGTATTTTTTTAGAAAAAGATGATATAATTTACTTATGAAATATAATTTGTAATACATAATGAAAAGAGGGGTTTTATGGAAGTTAAAAAAATTGAAAATGAAGCTTTAAACGTAGTGTACAAGTTGATTCCGTACATCAATATCTTATTTAATAACGATATTTCAATAGGCCTTTTGGATAGAGAAAAATGTCTCTATTATAAACCCGGAAAAGATTTAGATTTGCATATATCTGAAGGGGATAATACTACATTGCCACAAGTACTTGAAGTCATAAAGACTGGTAAAGAAAAAGTTGAAATAGTTCCTGAACATATTTTTGGAGTGGCATTTAAGAGCTGCGTATTCCCTATAAGAGATAATAATGATTATATAGCTGGAGTAATAATTTTATCATTCAGTTTAGCTAAACATAATACAATGACTGGAATAGTAGAGAGTTTGGTTGAGTCTATTTCTCAGATATCTCAAGGAATAAATGAGGTAACAATTGGAGTACAAGATTTAGCAAGTATGAATGCAGATGTATTTAAACAAACAACAGAAGCCAATAGCAAGGCAAAGGATTCAAATCAAATTGTTGGAATTATTCAAGGAATATCATCTCAAACTAATCTTTTAGGATTAAATGCATCAATTGAAGCTGCAAGAGCAGGAGAGTATGGAAAGGGTTTCTCCGTTGTAGCTAAAGAAATAAGAAAATTATCAAATACATCTAAGGAATCTATAGACAAAATCGACACAATAATAAAAGATATTTCTGTATCAATAGAAAGTATAAATGAGAATCTAAGCAAAACTAATGAAGTATCACAAAATCAATCTGCAGCACTTCAGCAAATATCAGCATCCCTTGAACAATTAAATAGTACATCAAAGATTCTAGAAGATTTAGCAGAAAATCAATAAATTTTTCGAATATGAGGAGGAAAATGTTATGAGTTTTAAGGTATTAGGTATAACAGCCGGAAGAAAAGATTCTAATTCAGAAATTTTATTAAAAGAAGCGCTGTTGGCATGTAAGGATCAAGGTGCTGATGTAAAAATGATAAATCTTAGAGATTATAATATTCTAGATTGTACAGGCTGTACTGCGTGTACACAAGGAATGGTAGAAGGAAAGAAAGTTCCTTGTACATTAGAAAATAAAGATGATAAAAAAGCAATTATGGATGTAATGCTTAGCACTGATGCAATTATTGTTTCTGTTCCTACATATTATTTAATGCCAAGTGCTACATTTTTAAGATTTATGCATAGAAATTTATGCTATGAGACACCGTTTTTAGAAGCACTTGGCGAAATAGTTCATAAAGATAAGGTTGCAGGGCTTATTTCTGTAGGAGGTTCTACACGTGCATGGCAGTCAATGTCCCTGGAAGCACTTCAAGTAACTTGTTCTTTAAATGATTATAAGGTAATTGATATGTATATGGGAGCAAGAGTTCCTGCTCCTAAACAATGTCTATTACATGATGAAATGATTGAAAGAGCACATAAAGTTGGAGAAAATATAATGAAATCATTAAACACGCCTGTATCTGAAAGAAAATGGCTTGGAGATGAAGATATGGGGTGGTGTCCAAACTGTCATTCTAATGCTTTAATTTTAGGAGAGCCTCAATGGGATGGGGTAAGTTTTGAAGTAGAATGTCAAGTATGCGGAGCAGGAGGAACACTTGAAAAAACAAAAGAAGGAAAGTGGAAGTTTATTATTGCTGAAAATGGATTAATACGAGATCGTACAACACCGGAAGGTAGAAATCATCATGTTCAAGAAATTGCTACAACACAAGGTGGTTTTTATACAGATGAAAATTTAAAAGTTGTAAAAGAAAAAATTCAAAAATATAAAGATATTAACTTTCCTACAATTGAAATAAATAAAAAGTAGTATACCTAAAAAAATTTATTAATGAATAGGAAAAGTAGCAAGATTAATAAAAGAATAAATCCTGCTACTTTTTATAATTAAACTAAATCTTCACCATTAGATTCAAATACTTTTTTAATCCATTTAAATGATTTTTTAGGTACACGTTTTAAGTCTTTTAAATCTTTTTCAGTTCTATTTACATAGACAAATCCATAACGTTTAGCAATTTCACAGCTTGAACTTGGGATATCAATAGGTCCCCAAGTGATGTATCCCATACAGTCAACACCGTCTTCAAGCATTGCATTTTTCATTTCTTGAATATGATTTCTATGATATTCGATTCTATAGTCATCATTTATTTCATTATTTTCATCTAATTCTTCTCTTGCCCCCATACCATTTTCAAGAACAAATACAGGCATATGATGTCTTTGATACATTTCATTTAGTGTCCATCTAAATCCAATAGCATCTTTTTCCCATCCCCACTCAGTAGCATCTAAATAAGGATTTTTAATAACATGTTCATTAACTATTTCTCCATATGGTCTTTCATTATCAAAAAAGCCTTCAGTTAATGTATTTGATCTATAGTAAGAAAATGCTAAATAATCTACTGTATATTTTAATAATTCAGCATCACCTTCTTCAAATCTTGGCATCCAGCCTCTATTTTCTAAGTAAGATACCATGTAAGAAGGATACTCTCCGCTTACAAACACATCTGAATGAAATGCATTGATGTAATTATAAGCTTGTTTTGCAAATAAATTATTTTGAGGAGTGCATTTTTCTGGATAGAAATTTGAGACAGTAGTCATACCACACATTTTAGCATCTGGGACTAATTCTCTAAGAGCCTTAGTAGCTTTGCAATGTGCTATAAATACATTATGGTTTACTTGGTATAAGTGTTTAGCTTCAGATACTCCCTCTGGAATTTCTTCTGCATTAGATACTCTAAGCATAGTAGCATGTAAGTTTTGTTCATTAAATGTCATCCAATGCTTAACTCTGTCTCCGAATCTCTCCATACAAACTCTAGCATATCTTTCAAATAAATCAACAACTTTTCTTGACGCAAAGCCATTATATTCTTTTACTAATTTATAAGGCATGTCAAAGTGAACTAATGTAATCATTGGCTCAATACCAGCTGCTATTAATTTATCTATTAAATCGCTATAGAATTTAACACCTTCTTCATTTATCTCATCATCTCCATTTGGTATTATTCTTGACCAGCAAATTGAAAACCGATAAAAATTAAATCCCATTTTTTTCATTAAAGCTATATCTTCATCATAACGATGGTATGCATCAATTGCTACCTTCCAATCAGAGAATTTAGGATTAGTAGGCCTTACATCATAAATTGATAAACCTTTTCCTCCTTCATCCCATGCACCTTCAGTTTGGAATGATGAAACAGATCCACCCCAATAAAAATTACTATCTAAAGTCTTTTTCATAATATATATCCTCCTCTAATGGTATAAATACTTTTATTAGTTTCTATGGGTTCATTGTATTTTATAGAAAGTTTTATGTAAATACTATTAGATATTCCTATAATTATGTTTCATAAAAATATTATATTTTCACTATATTATGAAAAAAAGTTTCGTGATATAATTAAAGCCAAAATATGTTATAGGAAATAAAAACGCATTTATAGTAATTTAAATGCTATTTTCTATGAAGATATAGTTAAGAGGTGAAATTAAATGAGTATAATGACCAAATTAGAATTTCAAATGGATTTTTCAGATTCAGAAAAGAAATTATCAGAATATATTTTAAATAAGGGAGATAAGGTCCTTCAAATGTCAGCTAGAGATCTTGCAAATGAGACATATACATCTCCAGCAACTATAGTTAGGCTTTGTAAAAAACTCGGACTCAAAGGATATAGTGATTTTAAAATTAAATATTCAGCAGAACTCCAAGCTGATTTAAACAAAAGTAATCGTATTGATGTAAACTTTCCATTTAATAAAGATGATAGAAAAGAAGAAATAGCCCATAAGATAGCTTTATTAAATAGAGAAGCAATTGAAGATACACTTTACCTAATAGATTATGATAATCTTAATAAAATAGTTGATTTATTATATAAATCTAAAGACATTGATGTTTATGGGCTTGGAAATTCAATGCTTGCAGCTTTAGATTTTGAACATAAAATGATGCGTATAGGAAGAAACATACGAGTAAAAACACTTCCAGGAGAACAGTCATTTCAGGCTTATAATGCTACAAAAAATCATATTTCAATAATACTTTCATATTCAGGAGAAACTCTAGAAATAGTAAATATAGCAAAACTTTTAAAAGAGAAAGAATCAAAAATAATATTAATTACATCACTAGGTGAAAACGAACTTATAAAGTATGCAGACTATATAATTAATATTGGTTCACGTGAAAAAATATTTAGAAAAATTGCACCTTTTTCATCTAAAACATCTATGCAGTATATATTGGATGTGATTTTTTCATGCATATTTCAAAAAGATTATGATAAAAACGTTGAATATAAGGTATCAATGGATAATAAGTATGATCATAGGCATCCACATAGTCCTGTTAATGATGATTAACATAGATTATGTATTTATTTATCAAATCTACATATAAAATTCATAATTATATAATAAACTAGTATAATATAGTAAATTAGGTGAGGTGAAATTATGAATAATATTTTGATTATTGAAGATGAAAGTAGTGTAAGTGAAATACTTAAGGCATATCTTGAAAAAGAAGGATATAAGGTATTCTGCAGTCAAAATGGACTTGATGGCATTGAATTATTTAGAAAAAACAATATTAAGCTTGTTATATTAGATTTAATGCTTCCAGATATTGAAGGTGAAGAAGTATGCAGAATACTTAGAAAAATATCTGATGTATATATTTTTATGTTAACAGCAAAAGTAACTTTAAATGATAAAATCAATGGATTAAGCATTGGAGCTGATGAATATTTAACAAAGCCACTAAGCCCAAGAGAGCTTACAGCACGTGTTAATGCATTATTTAGAAGATTAAGAGGCACTAAAAAAGAAGATTTTATATCCATCAATAATGGTTATATGATAATTAATAATGATAAGAGAACCTTTTGTTTAAATAATAAGGAAATAAATTTAACTCCTAATGAATTTGATATATTGTATCTTTTAGCCTCTAATAAAGGTAAAGTATTTACAAGAGAAAATATTATAGAAAGAGTTCTAGGAATAGATTTTGATGGTTCAGATAGGATCATTGATGTTCATATAAAAAATTTGCGTAAGAAAATTGAAATAGATAGTAAAAATCCTGAATACATACTTACAGTTACTAAAATAGGATACAAATTTGGTGAAAAAAATGAAGCATAGTATAAAGAAACACATAAGTATTATTATTATATTTTGCTCTGTAATAGCTGTTTCATTTACTGCAATACTTGTTAATTTAACTATAACAAAAACATTTGATTCATATTTAGAAAATGTAAAAGATAAAAGGAATTCAAGAATAGTAGGATATTTTCAGCAAATATACAGAAGAGATGGAAAATGGGATTCACACTCTGGTGAAGAAATGATGCATGAAGCGTATATGAGTGATTATTGTTTGAGTCTTTTAGATGAAAATGGCAAAGTGGTATGGGAGATGAATCCAAATGATATAAAACATAAAGAACATATACAAAATATAAAGGCTGAAAAAAGAGAAGGAATATATAATACTGAAACATTTAATATAAATATAAATGAAAAAACAGTTGGATATGTTATTATAGGAGACTATTCACCACTTCTACTTTCAGCAGAAGACATGAATTTTAAGTTTCAAGTAAATAAAAGTATATTATTTAGCGGCACAATTACAATTGTTATAGTTATAATAATAAGCCTTATTCTATCAAAGCAATTTTCACGCCCAATTAAAGCCGTTTCTAATACTTCAGTAAATTTATCAAAAGGGAATTATGATTCAAAATTGAATATAGAAAGTGATATAGAAGAAATTGAAAATTTGGTTGTTAGTATAAATTCTTTAGGAAACACTCTTAAAAATCAAGATTCTCTTAGGAAACAGCTTATTTCTGATATTTCTCATGAAATACGAACCCCTTTAAATATTCTTCAAAACAATTTAGAAGCAATGATAGATGGCATAATTCCTATAACTAACGAAAAACTAGTCAATTTGAACGATGAGGTAATACGTTTTGGCAGATTATTAAATAATTTAAATTCATTAAAGGCTATTGAAAGTGAAGATACCGTATTAAATATATCAAATATAAATATTCATGAGCTAATTTCAATAGTAATAAGTGATTTTTTACTACATGCACATGAAAAAAAGATTGAAGTTATTTTGAATAAAGAGGGTAGTGATTTTGATGTCTTGGGTGATTTTGATAAATTAAAGCAAGTGTTTATAAATATTATATCAAACAGTATTAAGTTTACAAATGAAAATGGAAAAATATATATTCTTATAAAAAGTGATGCGGATCATGTAATAATAAAAATAATGGATAATGGGATTGGTATAAAAGAAGAAGATATGCCTTTCATTTTTGAAAGAATGTATAGAGGAGATAAGAGTAGAAATAAAACTAAAGGTAATGGATTAGGACTTAGTATAGTAAAAACTATACTAAACTTACATTCTGCAAGTATTGATGTAAAAAGTAATGAAAATGAAGGAACAGTCTTTAAAATACGCTTGAATAAAAAGTTAGTATGATTTAATACTATCAATACATTTTGTAAAGGCAAAAATTGTGCTACACAATGAGATATTCTTAATTGTGTAGCACAATTTTTTAGTTACAGCTTGTTGAATCAGAGATTTATATTTTTTAGCTACGTTAAACGTTATTTAATTCTAAAGAATTTTATAAAAATGTCAATATAGTGTAATTATTTCTCTTAATATTGTTAGAAATATTAGTAGAATACAGTTATAATATAATCATAGAAAAAAATTACATTAAGATTATGTTTTGAAGGAGTGTTGACTAGTGAATAAATATGGAAAACTAATAGACTATGCTATTAATGATAACGATGTCAAGATAAAATTTGAAAAACAAGATGTTTCAATAAAAATAATAAAATCCGATATAATTAATTTTTTCGTACCATTTTTTAGAAACGAAAGAAATTCAAAAGCAGTTGAAAATTTAAAAAAGTATACTATAAAATTTGAAGTAGAAAAATCAAACGATTTTCTTAAAATAAAGACAGAAAAGCTAATAATAGATATTTTTGATAACTTTCTTGTAAATATCTATGATATAGAAGGAAACATATTATGTGCTGATTATAAGGGGGAGCATAAGCCATTTAAAAGACGTAGTGGAGATTTTTCTTTAGCTGAAGCAGAAGGACATAATATAAATAGTGAAAATGAATATAAAGTTTATGTATCAAAAAAAATGGAAGATAATATGTATTTCTATGGTCTTGGTGAAAAGACAGGTCATTTAAATAAAAAATCATACCACTATGTAAATTGGAATACAGATAATCCAAGTCCACATGGTGAAACTTTTGATAGACTTTATAAGTCTATACCATTTTTAATTTCAATAAAAGATACAACTGCTTTTGGTATTTTTTTTGATAACCATTTTAAAACATATTTTGATATGGGACGTGATAATAAGGAGTACTATTATTTTGCAGCTGATGATGGAAATTTAGATTACTACTTTATTTATGGACCAGAAGTTAAAAAAGTAGTTGAAGGATATACTAAACTTACAGGAACAGTTCCACTTCCTCAGCTTTGGACTCTTGGATATCAGCAATGCAGATGGTCATATGAAAATGAGGAAAGACTTATGGAAATAGCTAATAATTTTAGAGAGAGAGGCATCCCATGCGATACTTTATATTTAGATATAGATTACATGGATGGCTATAGAGTATTTACATGGGATAAAAATAAATTTAAAGATCCAAGTGGTCTTCTTAAAAGATTAAGAGATATGGGATTTAAAGTAGTAACTATAATCGACCCAGGTGTAAAAGTAGACACAGAATACAATATATACAAAGAGGGGCTTGAAAATGGTTATTTTGCAAAAGATAATGAAGGAATAACTTATAGAAATGAAGTATGGCCTGGCACATCTGTATTTCCAGATTTCTTAAATTCAAATGTTAGAAAATGGTGGGCTAAAAATCAAAAAATAATGATGGATAATGGCGTTAGTGGAATTTGGAATGATATGAATGAACCAGCAAGTTTTAATGGACCTCTTCCAGACAATGTTATGTTTGATAATGATGGTATACCTGTAATGCATAAAGAAGCTCACAATGTTTATGCTCATTTTATGGATAAAGCAACTTATGAAGGAATAAAATGTGAGACCGGAAAGAGACCTTTTATAGTTACTAGAGCATGCTATTCTGGTACTCAAAAATATTCTACAGTATGGACTGGAGATAATGTAAGTACATGGGAGCATTTAAGAATGTCTATTCCAATGCTTATGAATTTAGGGCTTTCAGGCTTTGGCTTTTGTGGAACTGATGTAGGAGGATTTGGACATGATGCATCAGCTGAACTTCTTCAAAGATGGGTACAAGTAGGTGCATTTACACCACTTTTTAGAAATCATTCCGCAATGGGAACAAGAGACCAAGAACCATGGGCATTTGATGAGTTAACTGAAGAAATAAATAAAAAATATATTAAGCTTCGTTATAAATTAATTCCGTATTTATATGACTTAATGTGGAACATGAGTAAAAACGGTGCTCCAGTTATCAGACCATTATTATTTAATTATCAAAATGATAAAAACACATATGAAATAAATGATGAATTTATGTGTGGTGATAACATATTAGTTGCACCAGTAGTTGAACAAGGCAAGAAAGCTCGAATGGTATATTTGCCTTATGGTGACAACTGGATAGATTATTGGACTAAAGAAGAATTTGAAGGAGGCTCATATATAATAAAAGAAACACCAATAGATGTTTGTCCTATATATGTTAAAGCAGGAGCTGTTATTGCAACTTCAGAAGAACAAAATTATATTGGTGAAAAAGTTTATGAGAAAATGATATTTGAAGTATTCTTAGGAAGCAAAGAAAGTAATAGCAAATATTATCATTACTTAGATGATGGGGAATCATTTAAATATCAAATAGGAGAATATAATGCTTACAAGATTAAAGTATCTGTAGATGATAATGTTGAAATAAAAGTTAAAACATTAGAAAAAGGATACAATGATAAATTAAGAGAAATGGAATTTAGAATCCATAATTTAAATAATAAAAAAGTAATAATTAATGGACAAAATGAAAAAATTAGTGATTATAATATTATAAC
>ENA-OXEC01000336-OXEC01000336.1-human-gut-metagenome-genome-assembly--contig:-NODE-336-length-23183-cov-83.9452_pt1 | contig 23183 bp, 25 predicted proteins | sample MGYA00249351_ERZ652235 | MGnify/ENA primary metagenome ERZ652235 (study PRJEB26925, sample SAMN05826906) | human gut metagenome | biome: ENVO:2100002; feature: ENVO:00000062; material: ENVO:00002003...
GTAAAAGACCGCCTCGCAGAGGAGGCCGGGATGGATACCCCCGCCCCCCCCCAGAAAAAAGACTACCCTTTGACGAAACTTCTCTTGGATGAGGTATAAAAAATGACGTTGGAACAAATGTACGCCGCCATTGGCGGCGATTATAAGGGCGTGATGGAGCGTCTGCCCAGCGCGGATTTCGTCCGCCGCTTCGCCCTGAAATTCCTGCAGGACGACAGCTTCCCGAACCTGAAAAAGGCGCTGGAGGCGCAGGACGCCCCCACGGCGTTCCGTGCCGCCCACACCCTCAAGGGCGTCTGCCAGAACCTTGGCTTCGATGCCCTCTACGCCCCCGCAAGCGCCCTGACCGAAGCACTCCGCGGCGGCACGCTGGACGGCGCAGATACCCTCTTCCCTCCCGTGGAGAAGGAGTATCAGCGGGTCGTGGCGGCGCTGAAAGAATTGGAGTAACCTCTCCTTGCCTCTCCCTTTGGGAGAGGTGGCACGGCAAAGCCGTGACGGAGAGGGCAAGGATGCTAGAGAAAAAGCGCGGGCATAGCGATAGCATCGCTCTGGCAAAGAGCCTGCTTATCGCTGCGCTGTCCCCCCTATCTCACCGTCCTTGCCCTCTCAGGCGCTTTGCGCCAGCTCTCCCAAAGGGAGAGCCTCTAGCAGACAACAAAACCGCCCCCATGGTGCAGCAGCACTACGGGGGCGGTTCATTTTATTGGAAGAATATCAGGGGTCGTCTGTCATTATTTCCGGCTTGCCAGCAGGGCCTCGATCTTCTTGATGGGGTCGATGATGCTGGAAACGGACATATCGTGGTTCAGGGCCACGACAAAGTAAGCGGCGTACTTGGAGACGTCAACATCGACGTACCAGTCGCGGGTCAGCAGCTCAGGCATCCGATAGGTCAGGTTGGTGCCGGTGACGTAGTCCAGAGTGCCGTTGGCCACAGCCTTGTCGAACTTCTCGAGGCCGCTGGTGAAGAGCGGGAAGGTGGCGTTGGCGATGATGCGCTTTGCGCCGCGCTCCTTCAGGTTGGTGGCGACCTCCAGCATGCTCTCGCCGGATGCGATGATGTCATCGGCCACAAAGACGGTCTTGCCCTCAACGGAGTCGCCCAGATACTCGTGGGCCACGATGGGGTTGCGGCCATTGACCACGCGGGTGTAGTCGCGGCGCTTGTAGAACATACCGAGGTTGCAGCCCAGCACGCTGGAGAAGTACATATTGCGGCTCATGGCACCCTCGTCGGGGCTGACCACGATGAACTTGTCCTTGTCGAAGCTGATCTCGGGGTTCTTCTTGAGCAGGCTCTTCAGCACCTGATAGGTGGGCATGGCATTGTCGAAGCTCATCAGAGGCACAGCGTTCATCAGGCGGGGGTCATGTGCATCGAAGGTGATGATGTTCTTGACGCCCATGGCCTGCAGCTCCTGCAGGGCCACCGCGCAGTCCAGACTCTCGCGGGACACGCGGCGGTGCTGACGGCCGCCGTACAGGCTGGGCATGATGACGGACACACGGTGTGCCTTGCCCGCCACAGCCTGAATGAGGCGCTTGAGGTTGGCGAAGTGGTCGTCGGGAGACAGATGGTTCTCATAGTTGAACAGCTTGTAGGTCACGCTGTAGTTGCCGGGATCGACCACGATGAAAATATCGTCGCCGCGCACCGACTCCTTGACCAGACCCTTGGCATCGCCGCTCTGGAAGCGGGGGCAGGCGCTCTCGATGATAAAGCTATTGGTCTGGTAGCCGGCCTCAGCGGCCCAGCGCACCAGATGCTTGTCGATGAGGTTGGTCAGCTCCTCGGCACCCGGGCAGGCGATGAGGCGCAGGTCGGCGACCTGAGGCTGGTGGAAGCAATCCTTGGGGATAATGACAGACATAATTACAGCTCCTTAATGTTTCTTTTATCGGTCGATAAAATCAGACGTTGAAGTGCATATCCGGTAATATTCTATCACATTTTCGGCGTTTCGACACTAAAAACTCGCATTTTCTGCGCCTTGCACATCTCTTTTTCCAAAAAAGGCCGGAGACTATGTGTTTTTTACAAAAAACATACAATCTCCGGCTCATAGCAGTTTGCGTTTTTAATGCACAGGCAGCATCCGCAAACTGCATATCGCAAATATGCTATTCTGATCGGCGCTATTTTTGAAAATTGCGATAAAAGTCATTCTATTCTATTTTCGCGCTCAGAGGGCTGCGACTGCGGCCTTCAGCTCTTCGACGCGGTCGGTGTTCTCCCACTTCACGCCGAGGTCTTCGCGGCCCATGTGGCCGTAGGCAGCCAGCTTGCGGTAGATGGGCTTGCGCAGGTCGAGGGTGCGGATGATGGCGGCAGGCGTCAGGTCAAAGACCTTCTCCACAGCCTTCTCGATCTTCTCGTCCTCCACGACGCCGGTGCCGAAAGTGTCCACCATGATGGAGACGGGCTTTGCCACGCCGATGGCGTAGGCCACCTGCACCTCGCACTGCTTGGCCAGACCGGCGGCCACGATGTTCTTGGCCACCCAGCGGGTCGCATACGCGGCACTGCGGTCCACCTTGCTGGGGTCCTTGCCGGAGAATGCGCCGCCGCCGTGGCGTGCGTAGCCGCCGTAGGTATCGACGATGATCTTACGGCCAGTCAGGCCGGTGTCGCCCTGAGGGCCGCCCACGACGAAGCGGCCGGTGGGGTTGATATAATACTTGGTGTTCTCGTCCAGCAGCTCGGCGGGGATGGTGGCTTTGATGACCTTCTCCATCACGTCGGCGCGCAGCTGGTCCATGCTGACGGCCTCGCTGTGCTGGCTGGAGATGACCACAGCGTCCACGCGGGCGGGCTTGCCGTCCACATACTCCACCGTGACCTGACTCTTGCCGTCCGGGCGCAGGTAGTCCAGCTCGCCGCTCTTGCGCACCTCGGTCAGCTTCTTGGCCAGCTTGTGGGCAAGGCTGATGGGCATGGGCATCAGCTCGGGGGTCTCGTCGCAGGCATAACCGAACATCATGCCCTGATCGCCTGCGCCGCCGACCTCGTCGTTGGTGCCGAGGGCGATGTCAGGACTCTGGCCGTCGATGTTGGAGATGACGGCACAGGTGTCGGCGTCGAAGCCGAACTTTGCACGGGTATAGCCGATGTCCGCCACGACCTCGCGGACGATCTTCTGAAAATCGACGTAGCAGTTGGTGGTGATCTCGCCCATAATGTGGACGAGGCCGGTGGATGCACAGGTCTCGCAGGCCACGCGGGCGTCGGGGTCGTGGGTCAGGATCTCGTCGAGGATGGCGTCGGAGATCTGGTCACAGATCTTGTCGGGATGACCCTCGGTGACGGACTCGGACGTAAACAGACGGTTCTTTGCCATTTTTGTACCTCCTTGGCGTTGGGGTGTGTATTACTCTTGACAGCTTCCTACACGTTCATCAAGCTCATGCAACAAAAAAACGCTCCGAACCGAAGTTCGGAGCGTCTGCACTCTTATCTTTCGGTTTCCCGCAGGATTTGGCACCTTATGCTCACGCACAGGTTGTCGGGCTTCACAGGGCCTGTCCCCTCAGCCGCTCTTGATAAGTCGGTATTCAGTTTGTCCGGGTAATATCTTATCATTGCTGCGTCGAAATGTCAAGAAGCGCTGCACTCTTTTTCGGCATTTTCTTGAAAATGATGCACCCGCCCTCATTTCTTTTCTGCCAGAGCGCAGCCTCCCCCGCAAACAGAAAAGGCACAGCCGGAGCTGTGCCCTTTGCGGAGCGGAAGCTTAGTAGCCCTTTGCCTGCTCGCCGTTCAGGATCTTGACGGCGCGGGAGGTGCCCAGACGGTCTGCGCCGAGGGCGAGGAACTTTTCCATATCGTCCACGGTGGAGATGCCGCCAGCAGCCTTGACCTTGCAGCGGCCTGCCACGCCCTTGACCATCAGCTCGACGTCGTGGAAGGTTGCGCCTGCGGTGGAGAAGCCGGTGCTGGTCTTGATGTAGTCAGCGCCTGCCTCGCAGACGATGTCGCACATCCTGCGCTTCTCCTCGTCGGTCAGCAGGCAGGTCTCGATGATGACCTTCAGGATCTTATCGCCCACAGCCTGCTTGACGGCGCGGATGTCCTCGCGCACGGCGTCGTACTCGCCGTTCTTCAGACGGCCGATGTTGATGACCATGTCCACCTCGGCTGCGCCGTTCTCGATGGCGGTCTTGGCCTCAAAGGCCTTGGAAGCGGTATCCATCGCACCCAGAGGGAAGCCGACCACACAGCACACCGGGATGCGGCCTGCCATGTACTCGACGGCCTGCTTCACATAGCAGGTGTTGATGCAGACAGAGGCCGTGTGGTTTGCGATGGCCTCGTCGCACAGGGTCTGGATCTGGGGCCATGTGGCCTCAGGCTTGAGCAGGGTGTGATCGACGTGGGACAGGATCTCTTCTCGATTCATGTTTTTTCCTCCTGAATCAATTTTTGGTGGCACGGCGCACCTTTGCCATGCCGACAGCGCTCAGGGCAATGGCTGTTGCAGACACCGTTGCGCCGATGATGCCCAGCACAAGGCCGGAGACCAGAAATGCAAAACCTTTCAGACCACGTTTCATAATACCGTACCTCCTAAGTTATATTGGATATTTTTCCGCCGTTGGCGAAAAAACATCTCACTTGCGCTTAAAAACAATGAGCTTGCTGAACACATAATTCAGCACGACCACCACCACATTGGAAAAGACCTTGACTCCAAGGCCCCAGAGGGCCTGGGCATCGTAGAAGCTGGTGACAAAGATGGCGGTGGGGCCATCGGCGCCGCCAATGATGGCAATGGCGGCAGAGCCGTCCGAAACAGATGCAGGGGGCGTTATGCTGCTTGTCGCCATGTGGAGCACCGTGTCCGGGCCAAACCAATTCGCCGCTGCGCTCAGCAGACCATTCATGAAGCCCTCCACAAGCGCTGTGCCCTGTGCGGCCAGCAGGTTGCCGAAGACCATCATGATGGCGGCATCCAAGACCAGTGTGCCCAGACGGCAGGTGACGAATGCACCAAATTCCTTCAGCGCCTCCCTGCCCTGCGTCCGGCTGGCAAAGACGAATGCCCGGTTGGTGAGATAGGCGAACAGGATGCAGAGCAGATTGTCCAGCACATTGCCCCAGCTGTTGGCGGCCTCGTACCCGAAAAGCCCGCTGAACAGCGTGTACAGCACGATGTTCAGCAGGGTGGTCAGCACCCCGAAGACGAGATAAGCCAGCACCTCGCGGTGCTTTACAAACCAGTTTTTCATTGATTCCAAAACCTTCCGTCGCCAGCAGGGCACTACTGTCTCCGAGACAAGAAAACTTCACTCGTCCAGTATCCGTCCGACCGGCACGCCAGTGGCTCTCCCTCCGGGAGAGCTGTCGCGTCAGCGACTGAGAGGGCGATACAAAAACAGCCCCGCCGCCGTTTTCCCGGCAACGGGGCTGTTGTTCGCATTGTGTCTGAAGAGACTATGCTGCGGGCTGATTACTCAGCGTCGTCGTTCAGCAGAGCCTTCATGGACAGGCTGATGCGCTTCTTGTCGAAGTCAACATCCAGCAGCTTCACATCGACCATATCGCCGACCTTCAGTGCGTCGGAGACCTTCTCAACGCGATCGTTGCTGATCTCGCTGATGTGGACCAGACCGTCAACACCCGGCAGGATGCGGACGAATGCACCGAACTTGGTCAGGGACACGACCGGAGCATGGAAGGTGCTGCCGATGGGGTAGTTGTTCTTCAGCTGCTCCCAAGGATTGTCCTCAGCCTTCTTGTAGCCCAGAGAGACCTTGTGGTTCTCGGTGTCGATATCCTTCACATACACCTCGATGGTGTCGCCCACAGAGACGACCTCAGAGGGATGCTTGATGCGGTTCCAGCTCAGCTCGCTGATGTGGCACAGGCCGTCCACACCGCCGATGTCAACGAATGCACCGTAAGAGGTCAGGCTCTTGACGACGCCGGTGTAGGTCTTGCCGACCTCGACGTTTGCCCAGAACTCCTCACGCTTTGCCTTGTTCTGCTCAGCGGTGACCTTGTTGATGCTGCCGACGATCTTGCGGCCAGAGCACTCGGTGACGACCAGCTGAACGTGCTGGCCGACCAGAGCGGTGTAATCCTCGTCGCGGCGCATGGTGGCCTGAGAACGGGGGACGAACACCTTGACGCCCTTGACGTTGACGACAACGCCGCCCTTGTTGAACTCGGTGACGTCGCCCTCGACGACCTCGCCGGACTCAGCTGCCTTGGCGATCTCTTCCATGCCCTTGCGAGATGCGAGCTTCTTGCGGGAGAGCTGGATGACGCCATCCTGATCCATAACCTTCTCGACGATGAGGTCCAGCTCATCGCCAACTTTCACCAGGTCCTCGACCTTGGCGGAGGAATCATCGGTCAGCTCGCTCAGCTTGACAAAGCCGGTCTGCTTAGCTCCGATATCCACCTGGATCTCGTTGGCAGAGATGCTGGTCACGATTCCTTTCACAATACTGCCTGCATGAACACGCTTTTCCTCGGATGCGTTCAGCATCTCCTCAAAGCTCATGCTGTCATTGATTTCTGCGCTCATACTGTTAAGTACCTCCTCAATAATAGACGATGGCGTTGAAGCCCCGGCTGTGACGCCCGCCGTCTTTACATCTGCAAACCATTCCGGCCGAAGTTCGCTCGCGGTCTCGACCGTTACGGCTCGCGTATGCTTTGCGGCGACCTGTACCAGCTTTTGGGTATTGGAAGAATGATGACCGCCAATGACAACAATGATGTCGCATTGTTGGCTGAGGTCTTCCGCTTCCTGTTGCCTCGCCCACGTCGCATTACATATTGTATCAAAAATTCGGGCGTTTGTATAGGCTTTTTTGAGAAACTCCGAACTTTCTTGCCATTTTGTTACCTGAAATGTGGTCTGTGCAACCGCAAAAATGGGCTTTTGGGGGTCAGAAGGGCCTTTCCACTCCTTCAGCTGGGCCAGATTGCCGAAAACAAATACCTCTCCCCGGGTATGTCCCACGATGCCCTGCACCTCCGGGTGGGAGGCGTCTCCGGCCACCACGAGCACCGCACCAGCGGCTTCGGCCTCGGCGGCAATCTTCTGGATCTTCCGCACAAAGGGACAGGTGGCGTCGTGGTAGACACAGCCCCGGGCCTCCAGCTCGTCGTAGATGCTGCGGGGCACGCCATGGCTGCGGATGACCACCTCATAGCCTGCGGGCACATCGGCAGGGGTGTCCGCCACCCTCGCGCCCCGGCGCTCAAGGTCTTCGACCGTCTGGGGGTTGTGGATCAGGGGGCCGAGGGTGGCCACCTTGTGCCCCTCTTTCAGCAAACCATAGGTCAGCTTGACCGCGCGGTCCACCCCGAAGCAGAAACCGGCGGTCTTTGCAAGTCTGATTTCCATTGCTCGTCCTTCCTATCTTAGCGTCCTTGCCCTCTCAGTCTCGCTTTGCTCGACAGCTCTCCCAAAGGGAGAGCCTTCAAGCGTAGCGGGAAGGCCAAGCCTCTCCCTTTGGGAGAGGTGGCACGGCGAAGCCGTGACGGAGAGGGCAAGCCGCCTTTACAGCTTCTCCCATGCCTCCAAGACGGCCTGCTTATTCTCCCGCAGCTTTCTGAGGTCGCGGCGGCCCTCCATCGAAAACCGGGCGGCGGGCATCGGCTCGCCGTAGACCACCCGCACCCGGCAGAACGGCTTCATCCTGCCGTCGGGCGTGTCGTAATGGATGCGGCAGGGCACGACGTCCACACCGGCGGCAGCTGCAACGACGAAGAGGCCGCTCTTGAGGGGGAGGAATGCATTTTCCTTCTCCCGCGTGCCCTCCGGGAAGATCAGCAGGGTGCCGCCCTCTTTGCACTTTTTCACCGTGTCGTCGATGGCACCGACCTCCTCCTTCGTGCCTCGGACGCAGACCGCGCCCGCACACCGGAAGAACCACGACAGGAACGGGTTTATCTCAAACAGCTCTTTCTTGGCGAACACCATCATCCGCTGCCCCCAGAACCGGGTGATGACGATGAACACCGGGTCGATGGCAGAGATGTGGTTGGGCGCGATGATGCAGCCCTTCGTGCCGACCTTCTTCAGATTTTCCCGGCCCTCACACCGGACGCGGAAGCCGATGTTGAACACCAGCCATGCCAGCGGCACAATAATATAATATAGTATCATCCGACCTTCTCCACGATCATCTTCTTCATGGCCTCCAGACTCTGCTCGAAGTTCATCTCCGAGGTGTCCAGAAGCTGGGCATCGTCGGCCTGTCGGAGGGGGGCTGCGGCGCGGTGGGTGTCCTGATAGTCCCGCTGCCGGACGTCGGCCAGCACCTCCTCATACGAGACCTCAACGCCCTTCTGCTGGTATTCCTTCCAGCGCCGGGTGGCGCGGGCCTCGGGGCTGGCGGTGAGGAAGATCTTCACCGTCGCGTCGGGCAGCACCACAGTGCCGATGTCGCGGCCATCCATCAGGACGTCCTGCGTCTTGGCCATATCCCGCTGCATCCCCAGCAGGAAGGCGCGCACCTCCGGGTTTGCGCCCACGGCAGATGCCGCCATGCCCACCTCCTCGGTGCGGATGGCCGTGCTGACGTCCTCGCCGTTCAGGTAGATGTGCTGTTCTCCCCCGATGAAGGCGAACTTGAGGGAAATCTCGGGCAGCAGGGCGTTGACCGCCTCGTTGTCCTTCGGGTCCTTACCCGCCCGGAGGGCGTAAAGACCGATGGTGCGGAACATTGCGCCGGTGTCCACATAGATGTAGCCGAGTTCTGCGGCCAGACGCCGCGCCAGTGTAGATTTGCCTGCACCCGCAGGCCCGTCGATCGCAACAGATACCATTTTTCTATCTCCTTTTATATAAATACGGTTCAGCCTCTCCGTCACGGCTTCGCAGACCGAGAGGTCATCCCAGATTATTCGCAAAGCTCTGCGCCGTGCAGAACGCGATCTGCAAATTATATCCGCCGGTGTAGGCGTCCACATCCAGCACCTCGCCTGCGAAGTAGAGGCCCAGCGCCTTTTTGCTCTGCATGGTCTTGGGGTCCACCTCCCGCACCGACACGCCGCCCGACGTGATGACGGCATGGGCTAAGTCGCCCCGGGCGTCGATGGATACCCGCCAGTGCTTCACCAGCTGCACCAGCTCCCGCTTCTGCTCGCGGGTGATCTGGTTGGCCTTGGTGGCCGGGTCGATGCCCCAGCGGGCCACCATGACCGGCTGCATACTGGACGGCAGCAGCTTCACCAGTGCGCCCTGCGCCGCGTGGTTTGCCAGCAGGGCAAAATCCCGGGTGATGCGGTCATAAAGCTGCTCCTCGCTGAGGGCGGGCTTCAGGTCGATAAAAGCCTCGTACCTGTGTTTTTTCATATCGCCCAGATGGCTCGAGGCGCTGAGGGTCAGCGGCCCGCTGATGCCGAAATGGGTGAACAGCATCTCGCCCTGCTCCTCGAAGATGGCCTTGCCGTCCTCGTGGAGGGTGAGCGTCACGTTCTTGAGGGCGAGGCCCATCATCTTTTTGCAGTCGGCGTCGTGGCTGACGAGGCTGACGAGGCTGGGCACAGGCTCCACGAGGGTGTGGCCCGCCTGCTGGGCCAGCTTGTAGCCGTCGCCGGTGGAACCGGTGGTGGGGTAGCTCAGGCCGCCCGTCGCCACCAGCACGGCGTCCGCCCTGTACTCCCGGCCCGATGTGCCCCGCACGCCCACACAGCGGCAGGCCGGGCCGGGCTTTTTCTTCTTGGGGTGGCGGGGATTTTCCGGCGCGGCGGGCGCTTCCTCCGGCTGAGCCAGCGGCTCCAGCAGCAGCTTTTTCGCCCCGTCGCGGACGATGTCCGCCCCCTCGGCGTACCGCAGAAGGGCCTGCCGGATCTCTTCGGCCTTGTCCGACACCGGGAACACCCGGCGTCCCCGCTCCACCTTCAGCTCCACCCCGAGCGACTCGAACAGCTCCATCGTCTTGGCAGGCGGGAACGCCCCCAGCGACGAGAACAGAAAGCGGGGGTTCGTCCGCACATGGTGCAGAAATTCCTCTGCGGTGCAGTCGTTGGTGACGTTGCAGCGGCCCTTGCCGGTGACGAGGATCTTCTGGGCCGGCTTTTCCATATGTTCCAGCACCGTCACCTCATGCCCCTGCCGCAGGGCTGCACCCGCCGCCATCAGGCCGGCCGCACCGCCGCCTATCACTAAGACCTTCATCCTTCGTTCCCTCCGCTTTTCCTTCATTTCATACTGATACGAGTTTATCATACCAGAATCGACGTCCAAAAGCAATGCATCACCGTCTGCGTTTTTCGGCTGGGTCGAACTTCCTGCTGCAGCGGCGCTGTTTTGGAAGACCGCGATAAAAAAGCAGGTACAGTTTTCCACTGCACCTGCCCGGGAATTTCTGCTTATTTCATGGCCCTCACAGGGTCGAGATACCGGCCATCCTGCATGACCTCCAGATGGATGTGGCTCTCCTCGGCGCACTCACAGCTCACGCTGCCCACCTTGCCGATGGTCTGCCCGGCCGAGACGGTATCGCCCTTTTTCACCTTGGCGTCCGCCGTGCCGCAGACCCGCCAGACCCTGCCGGATTCGTCCTCGATGGCGACCACAGGACCCCACTTGTCGTCGGTGCCCGTCTCCACCACCTTACCCGCCGCCGGGGCGGCTACCTCTGCGCCCTTTTCGGCGGCGTAATCCACGCCGTTGTGGGTGCGCCAGTCCCCCAGCGTCTTGCTGTAGACCAGCTCATCGCCGCTGTAGCTGTTCAAGACGCGCCCCGAGACAGGCTGCGTGGAGGCAGGCGCAGCCGAACTGCTGGCAGGCGAGGACTCGGTTTGCAGCGCGGAGGGTTCGCGCACCGAACCAGACCCAGACTGCGCCCCAGAAGAGGATGCAGCTCCACCGGAGGAGCTGTGGGCTTCGGGCACATTGGCCACGCTGTTTGCGGCGGGTGCGGTCTGCTGCTGCCATTCGGCTTCCTCCTCTCCGGCAAGGCCGGGTGATGTGCGGATGCCCTCGTCGATGCCGGGGGCGGTGCTGGACGGGCTGCGCACCGCATCCAGATCTTTCTTCAGCTCCTTGCGCACCGTGCGCACGGCCCACACTCCGGCCGCTGCCGCCGCCAGCAGGCAGGCGGTGAGCACCAGTGCAAAGGCCTTGTCCCGCAAAAACTTTCTGAATTGCTCCATCGTTCGTTACTCCAATCCATCTTTGTGTACGGAATCGTTTCTTTGGTGGTAGTTTGGAGCGATGGAGCGGGGTTTATTCATAAAGACGCAAAAAGGCCCCGGCGGACCGGGGCCAGAAAACTCTTATTATGGTTTAGCCTTCGTTAGTGGGAGTACACATCTGATAGCTGAACAGTCCTACCAGATATACCTGATTATTGATAGTAACCGTCGTAACCGCAGCCGTCAATTCCGAGCCGTCATCATACTCGTCTTCCTTGACGTAATCCGGAAAATTCAATTCCACCGGCCGATTCAGCATTTCCTGCGCATACCGCTTCATATTGCTATCGCTAATCGGCTGCTCAATTTGAGCCGTGCCAATAATATACACCGGTTTCGTCGGGTCACCCACAACAGCAGTCGGGAACATCTCCTTAATTGTAGCTACCAGTTCCTTATTTTCAGTGATAGCTTGGAGTATGCCTTTCTCATCCGTCACAGAACCTTGGACACAAACTGCTTCAGCTTTGCCTTCATCGCAGCATCGCCTTCAGTTACCGTAATCTCTTCTTCACCTTCAGCATAAGCATTGTTCAGTGCTTTAACCACCTGCGGCGTATAATCCACAGTTCCGGAACCACTACCGCATCCGGTCAGGACGGACAGTGCCAACACGCCCGCGAGGGCAGCGGCGAGAACCTTTTTGAACAGTTTCATTCGAAACCCCTCCTCAATAAAAATAAGCTTTGTGTGATGCTGCCGCAAACATCGTCCGCCGCATCACCACACAAATTTTACCCCCCCCCCCGCATTCTGTCAACCTTTTCCTCGATTTTTGGCAAATCGCACAGTTATCATAATTCAAAGCAGTCATTCTGACAAAAAAAGAGCCGCCGTGCAAACGCTCTGCACGGCGGCTACGAAAAATTTGATTTAATTGTTGCGGCTGCGGCTGTTCATGCCCAGCAGGCGGACGACATACAGGAAGATGTTGATGAAGTCCAGATAGAGGGTCAGTGCGCCGTAGATGGAAGCCTTCTCGGCCATCTCGGCGTCGCCTGCGTAGTAGGCGTAGATCTGGCGCAGCTTCTGGGTGTCGTAGGCGGTGAGCAGCATGAACACCACCAGACCGATGCCGCAGTAGAGCACCGAGGCACCGAAGCCAAAGCCGAAGAGCGCGCCCACGAGGCTGGTGACGATCATGGCCACCAGAGCCATCATCAGGCGGGGACCCCAGCCGGTGAGGTCCTTATGGGTGGTGGTGCCGTACACGGCCATAAGGCCGAAGTAGACCGCCGTGGCGAGGAAGGCCATGACCAGAGTGCCCACCGAGAAGAGCAGGAAATAGTAGCTCAGCACCATGCCGTTGAGGATGGCGTAACCAAAGAATGCGGCCCGCGCCCCGTCGATAGACATCCTCTGCACCCGGGCGCTGAGCATGAACACCAGCGCCAGCTCGGCGATGGTAAGCAGGAAGTAGAGGGAATCGACCAGATAAATGAGCGGCGTGGTCGCCGTGATATAGGCCATTGCGAAGGTGACGAGCAGGCCGCCGGCCATCCAGCGGTAGGTGCGGGTCATATAGTCCGATGCGCTCATCGAAGGCTCCGCATAGCCGCGGTCATAGTTGTTGTAATCCATAGGGAATCCTCCATTCAAAATCAGGGCGTCGGCCTCGGCCTTGCCCCGGTCTACAAAATATAGTATACTGCATAGAAATGAACGATTCATGAAAAAGGCTGTGATATTTGATGTCCCTCGGACTTTATCTGCATATTCCCTACTGTTTTTCCAAATGCCGGTACTGCGATTTCTACTCCGCCCCCGGCCAGCGCGGCGTGCCCCGCGCCTATGTGGACGCCCTGCTGCGGGAGCTTTCTCGCTTTGCTCCGGACGCCCCCCTGCGGCCGGACACCCTCTATTTCGGCGGCGGCACCCCCAGCCTCCTCGCCCCCGCCGACGCTGCCCGCCTCATCGACGCCGCCCAGCCCCTGCCGGGGGCAGAGATCACGCTGGAAGCAAACCCCGAGACGGTGACGGAGGCGTCCCTCCGGGCGTTCCGCGCCGCAGGCGTCAACCGCATCTCCTTCGGCGTCCAGTCGGCCCGGGACAGCCAGCTCAAGACGCTGGGCCGTCCCCACACCGCAAAGCAGGCCCGTGCGGCCTTTGCCGCCGCACGCCGGGCCGGGTTCGAGAACATCAGCGGCGACATCATGCTGGCCCTGCCCCATTATACGCAGGCCGAGTTCGACGAGACGCTGGAGCTTATCGAGGAGGGCGGCGCGACGCACATTTCGGCCTACCTCTTAAAGATAGAGCCAGACTCTGCCTTTGGCCGGACGCCCCCCGAGGGTCTGCCCACCTCCGACGAGGCGGCGGACTTCTACCTCTACGCCGTCGAGCAGCTGGAGCACCACGGGTATCTGCAGTACGAGATCTCGAACTTCGCCCGCCCCGGCTATGAGGGAAAGCATAACCTCATCTACTGGGACTGCGGTGACTATCTGGGCATCGGCCCCGCCGCCCACTCCTGCATGGGCGGCAAACGGTTCTACTACCCGGCCGACACCGAGGCTTTCCTGCGGGACGAGGCCGCGCCGGTCATGGACGGCGGCTGCGGGGCGGAAGATTATCTCATCTTACAACTCCGTCTCCGCAAGGGCCTGAATCTCGACGAATACAAAAAACGCTATGGCAGGGAGCTTTCCACCGCACAGCGGGCTTTCGTGCAAAACTGCGTGAAGAGCGGCTACGCCAGCTTCGATGGCCGCACCCTCGCCCTCACCCCCGCCGGGCTTATCGTGCAGAACAGCATCCTCGCCGAGCTGTTGTGAGCCTCAGTGGAGGGCAAAGCTCAGGGCCGCCAGCACAAAAATGCCAACGATGTCGGTGATGCGGCCCATCCGCTGCATCGAGTAGTACCAGTCGGTCGGCTCGCCGCCGGATACCTCCAGCCCGTGGCGGAGATTCCAGAACAGCAGCGGGAAGCGGAGGTCCAGAAACAGCAGCAGCGCCAGCGCCCCCATCGGCAGCAGGAAAGCCACGCTGCCCCGGGTCTCCCGCCGTCCGCCGACGGCCACATTATAGAGCCAGCCGCAGCTGGGCCAGAGGTCATCTTTCTGGTATTCGCCATTGACGATGACCTTCACCTCGTCGGCCAAGCCCCCGTCGTCCTCCCGCCAGAGGATGGCGTCCCCGGGGTCGCCCAGTGCACTCCCGGCAAAGATAAGCGCCCCGTCCTGATAGAGCTTTACCTCTGCGCTGTCCTTCGCCTCGATGCGGTAATGCCTCGTCTCTCCGTCCAGCGTGAACGCTGCCTCGGCTTCGCTCTCCGTCCCGGAGAGCTGCAGGGTGTAGGCCGCATAGGCATCCTTGCCCGAAAAGCTGCCGTCTGCCTGCCGGTACAAAAAGGCGTCCCGCAGCCAGACCCCCGGGCGGAGGGCGGCGAAGAGGTAGACGCCAAGCAGTACGAGACAGACGATCCAGCAGGTGCTCGTCTGCATTTTGTGGAAGATCGATCCTTTCATACAGCTTTCTCCTTGACAATCCACGTTAAAACGCATATACTAGAAATACAAAAGGTGCTGCCCCAAAAACGGCTAGCTCCTTACCATACGCGAGCAAAAAAGATTGACCGGCATACTTGGGGAAGTAGGTGGCGGTCAGTCTTTTTTGTTTTTATGATCTTTGTCGTCATGGCTGATTTTCCATGTAATGTCGAAGACACCATAGGCTACGCTGAAGACGAGCGTCAACAGCAGCAAAACCTCGGACAGAGTCATGCGCCATCCCTCCTTCTGCCAGAACATCGGGAGTATGCGCCAAAAAAGCCGCTCTCCCGATGCCTGTTCACTCGAAAGTTAAACAAGAGCGCATCGGTAAGGAGCGTTCGCCGCCTGCGTTTGAGGCAACACCTTTGCAGTCCGGAGACTACGTTCCTAGCATAGCATAAATTCTTTCAAATTACAATCGCCCTACCCCAATTCAATGACCCTCCACCCCAGCTCCCGGATGGCCGCTTGGTCGTGGGTCGCCAGCAGGGCGGGCTTTGCGCCGCAGCGTGCTTTGAGCATGGCTGCGGCCTTTTTCATGGCGGCTGGGTCCATCCCGGTGAACGGCTCGTCCAGCAGGAGGGTGTCACTCTCGGCCCAGAGGGCACGCAGGAGGGCGGTGCGCCGCTTCTGGCCGCCGGAGAGCTTCCGGGCCGGCAGGGCGAGGGCCTCATCATCGAGTCCAAGCTGTATAAGGTCTTTCCTTATCTGCTCTTTGTATTGCGTTTTTGCCTTGTACTGCTCCGCCGGGAGCACCAGCGCCACATTTTCCTCTGGGGTGAGCTGGGGGCAGAGCCGGTCCTCCTGAAAGACCACGCCGACCCGGCCCACCCCCTCCACGCTGCCGGAGGTGGGCACTTCCAGCCCCATTAGGATGCGCAGCAGGGTCGTCTTGCCCCAGCCGCTGGGTGCCCAGAGCACCGCCGGGCCGTCCACCGTCAGGGACAGGCCTTCGAAGAGCGTTTTCTCTCCGAATCGTTTTGTCAGGTCCTTTATTTCCAGTTTGTTATGATATTCTCCCATTTTTATGCCCCCTCTTCGCCCAGAACTGCCGTCACCGCCCTGTCCAGCAGGGCGAGGAAGAGCTTTTCGAACACCGCGCTCAACAGGATGATGACGAAGGTCCATGCGAACAGCTCCCCGGTAGAGAGGGTGATCTTCGCCCGATAGAGGGCGTCGCCGATGCTGCCGTCGGGCAGGCCGATGACCTCCGCCGCCACGCCGCTCTTCCAGCAGATGCCCAGCGCCACGCTGCACCCCTGCCGGAACGCAGGCAGCACCGCCGGGAGCCAGACAGCCCGCAGACGCCGCCCCAGCGGCAGGCGGAACACCTGCGCCATCTCGAGAAGCCGGCGGTCGGCGCTCCCGATGCCGGTGCGCACCGCCCCGTAGAGGACGGGCAGCACCATCAGGAAGCTGATGAGGACCGACAGGGACGAGCCGCTGACCCACACCAGCGCCAGAATGATGAAGCTGGCCACCGGGGTGGCCTTGACCAGCTGCATCACCGGGGCGAGAAGGGCGTCCACCCACTCCCATTTTTCCGCCGCCACCGCCAGCACGGCACTGGACAGTGCACCCAGCCCGAAGCCCAGCAGGATGCGCCCGGCGCTGAACGCCACCCGCTGCCAGAACTCCGCCTGCGGCAGAAGCTGCACCAGCGTCCCCAGCGCCTGCACCGGTGAGACCAGAAAGACCTCCTGCCCGATGGCCATCGCCGCCGCCTGCCAGACGCCCAGCCAGAAGACCGACGCCGCCAAGAGCTGAAGGCGGCGCTTTTTTGTTTTTTCCATCTGTTTCTCTGCTCCTCTTCTTTTTTCGCTTTCAGAATATCACATCATGTGAAAGAATACAATCCTTCATCTTTTCTTCTCTTGACATGAAGGGGATAAAACTCTACACTGTAATAAAGCAATCCGTGTTTCATATTTTACGCGCTCCTGCGCACGACTGGGAGAGATGACCATGCACGAATCCACGCAGGCCCTCCGGGGCAAAAAGCTCTTTTTGGTGGGGTTTACCCTGTTCTCGATGTTCTTCGGGGCGGGCAACCTCATCTTTCCGCCCTTCCTCGGCGCACAGGCCGGGACGGCGCTCTGGCTCGCCTTCGCAGGCTTTGCCGTCAGCGCCATCGGCCTGCCCATCGCGGGCGTGGCGGCGGTGGCGCGGGCAGGCGGTCTGCCCGTGCTGGCCGGGCGGGTGCATCCCCGTTTTGCGCAGGTGTTCGCTGTGCTGGTCTACCTGTCCATCGGCCCCTGCCTCGCCATCCCCCGCACGGCCAGCACCTCCTTTGAGATGCTGACCCCGCTGGTGGGGCGGAGCACGCTGGGGCAGTTCCTCTACTCCCTTGTATTCTTCACGGCAGCGTACTTCGTGGCCCTCCGGCCCGAAAAGCTGACCCAGCGGCTGGGCCGCATCCTCTGCCCCACCCTGCTGGTGCTCATTGTGGTGCTGTTCGCGGGCTGCCTCCTCCGCCCTGCTGCCTCCGGCTACGGCGTGCCCACTGCGGCTTACGCCGCCCTCCCCGCCGCGCAGGGAATATTGGACGGCTACCAGACCATGGACGCGCTGGCGGCGCTCAACTTCGGAGCCGTCATCGCCCTGAACATACAGGCCGTCGGCATCACGGAAGAAGCCGCCGTGCGGCGGGGCACCATCCGGGCCGGACTCGTCGCAGGCGGGATGCTGCTGGTGGTCTACGCCATGCTGACCCACATCGGCGGCATCTCGGGGGCAGCGTTCCCCGGCTGTGACACCGGCGCGGCCGTCCTGACAGCGCTGGCCGACGGCCTGTTCGGCCGGGTGGGACAGGTGCTGTTAGCCGCCATCTTCGTCATCGCCTGCTTCAACACCTGCGTAGGACTCATCGCCAGCGTGGGCGAATACTTCCATGAGCTGCTGCCCCGGCTGTCCTACCCTGCCATCGCGGCCTTCTTCGCACTGATGAGTATGCTTCTGGCCAACATCGGCCTCGCGGACATCCTGAGTCTCTCTGTCCCGGTGCTGAACGCCATCTACCCCATCGCCATCATCCTCATCGCAGTGGAGTTTCTGCCGGAGCGGTTCCAGCGCCCTCTGGTCTGGCGGCTGGGCGTCCTCTTTACCGCCCTTCAGAGCATCCCCTCCGCCTTGCCCTTCGGCCCTCTCTCCGGGTTCATGAACGCCCTGCCTCTGAGCGGCCTCGGCTTCGGCTGGCTTCTCCCGGCCCTCATCGGCATCGGTATCGGCCTCGTCTTATAACGTGAAAAAACTGCCGTACAGCTGTGCGGCAGTTTTTTGTTGCAAAACTTACTTTGCAGAGTTGCGGATGGCCGCCATGACCTTGCGGAGGACGGACGGCTCGGTGTAGTAGAAGCCATCGTCCGGCAGCTTGCCGCCCACAGAAGCGGGCGAGGCATCGTAGAGCACCTGCAGATAGGCGGAGATGTCCTTCTTCATTTCCTCGCCGTTGCGGTAGACGATATTGCACTTGGGCAGGGCCTTTTTGGCGATCGCCGCCTTGGCCACCACGCCGACCTGCTCACACAGGGCGGCAGTTCCGTCGATGTCCTCATTCGCAGCCTTGACGCTCTTCTGGTAGTCGGTCAGGAAGGCGGCGATGATGTCCGGGTTCTTTTTGGCGTACTCGGTGCGCACCACGGTGACGCCGGTAATGAGCTGAGTATCGCAGACCTTGTTCCACTCGCGGGTCAGGTCAAGGACGACACGGAGGCTGCTGTCCTTCATCTGGGCGGCAGTGACGTAAGGCTGGGGCAGAACGGCGATGGCGTCCTTCTTGGCAGCGGCCATCTGGGCCGTGACCTCAGAGGCCTCGCTGTAATACTCGATCTTCACGTCCCTGTCGGGGTCGAGGCCGTTCTTCCGGAGCAGATAGCGCAGGACGTATTCCGGCGTCGTGCCTTTGCCGGTGGAGAGAATGGTGCGGCCCTTGAGGTCGGCGAAGCTGTGGACGGTGTCGCCCTTCTCCACGACGTAGAGCACACCCAGCGTGTTCACTGCCATGACCTGAATGCCGCCGTTTGTCTTCTGGTAGAGGGTGGCGGCGAGGTTGGCCGGGATCGCAGCCATATCGAGGTCGCCCTTGATGAGCTTGGGCACGATCTCATCGGCTGCGCCGTAGAGCTGCAGGTCGTAGTCGAGGGAGGCAGTGCCCTCCTTCTCCATGCTCAGCAGGTTGACGAGGCCCATGGTGGTGGGGCCTTTCAGGCCGGCGATCCGCACCTTGGTGTTGGTCTTGGCCGATGCGCCGCAGGCCAGCATACTCACCAGCAGCACCGCCGACAGCAGCAGAGATGTCAGTTTTTTCATTTTGTACAGTTCCTCACTTTCATCGGGATAAATTTTCCCGCAGAAAATTTGCAAAAACCATTTGCTTTACGCCCCCAAGTTTACTATAATAAAAGAAAAAATACCGTTGCGTATGCAACGGAATCGCAGAAGGGCGGTGAGGGCCCGGGGAAAACCTCACGGAATGGGTATGGAAAACTATCTTCCGCTGTTACAATCCACCTCTCTGTTCGCCGGGCTGGAGGCCGAATCGCTTCGGGTCCTGCTGGGCAACGTGGGAGCCGTATTGCGCACCTACAGCCGGGGCGAGACCCTCGTGCTGGCCGGGCAGACCAACCGCCGGGTGGGCGTGGTGCTCTCGGGCACCATCGAAGCCTATCACCCCGCCGCCAGCGGGGCGCGTCTGCCCATCAGCCAGATGGGGCCGGGCGGCGTGTTCGGCGACGTGCTGGGCGGCTCGAGCCTTTCCAGCCCGGTGACGGTGATGGCCTCCGCCCCCTGTGAGGTGCTGCTGATGCCCTACGAAAAGCTCCTGCTGCCCGGGGCCGACCCGGCCCGCCAGCGGGTCTTACAAAATCTCGTGCGCACCATCAGCGACAAATATTTCCTCCTCTCCCGCCGGGTGGATCTGCTGCTGCTCAAGAGCCTGCGGGCCAAGGTGTGCGCCTACCTCCTCAGCGAGGCGGAGGTGCACCACAGCCTTACCTTCACCATCCCCTACTCCCGCATCCAGCTGGCCGATTACCTCAACTGCGACCGCAGTGCCCTCTCCCGGGAGCTGAGCCTCATGCAGCGGGACGGCCTACTGGAGACCTATCGGAGCAGCTTCAAGCTGCTGGAGCCGGAAGCGCTGCGGCGGATGGTTTTATAAAGGAGAAACTTCATCATGTCCAAACCTATCCTATGGATCGTCATTCCCTGCTACAACGAGGAGCAGGTGCTGCCCATCACGGCCCCCCTGTTCCTGAAAAAAATCAGCGACCTTGCCGCAGCGGGCCTTGTCAGCGAGAAGAGCCGGGTGCTCTTCGTCAACGACGGCTCCCGCGACGCCACATGGTCTCTCATCCAGAGATTTGCCGCTGAGGACGAGCACTTCATCGGCATCTCCCAGAGCCGCAACCGCGGCCACCAGAACGCCGTGCTGGCCGGGCTGATGGAGGCGCTCCACAGCGGCAGCTGCGACATTACCATCTCCATCGACTGCGACGGTCAGGACGACATCAACGCCATGGACGAGATGGTCAGGAAGTATCTCGCCGGGGCCGAGGTGGTCTATGGCGTGCGCAGCCGCCGGGACACCGACACCTTCTTCAAGCGGTTCACCGCCGAGGGCTTCTACCATGTGATGAACGCGCTGGGGGCCGACATCGTCTTCAACCACGCCGACTACCGCCTCATCAGCACCCGTGTGCTGGAAAGCTTCGCCGACTACCGCGAGGTAAACATCTTCCTGCGGGGCATGGTGCCGCTGGTGGGCTACCCCAGCGACACCGTCTATTACGAGCGCCACGAGCGTCTGGCCGGTGAGAGCCACTACCCGCTGCGCAAGATGCTGGCCCTCGCCTTCGACGGCATCACCAGCCTGTCGAACAAACCTATCCGCCTCATCACCGGGGCAGGCATCGTGGTCAGCCTCATCAGCTTCATCGGCGTCCTCTGGGCCATCGTGCAGGCGGTCAGGGGCAGCGTCGTGGCCGGCTGGGCCTCCACCATCTGCATCGTCTGCTTCATGGGCGGCGTCCAGCTGGTCTGTCTGGGCGTCATCGGCGAATACGTCGGCAAGATCTACATGGAAACCAAGGCCCGCCCCCGCTACATCATCAGCGAGCGGACATGGGCACCCTACGAAAGGAAGTATCACGGATGAGCAAACAGAGCTGGCGGGGCAGCACCCTGCTGAACCCGGAGCCGCCGGTGCTGGTCTCCTGCGGCGGGCTGGACAAGCCCAACCTCATCACCATCGGCTGGACGGGCACCATCTGCACCCAGCCCAGCATGGTGTCCATCAGCGTCCGCCCCGAGCGGTACAGCCACCATCTCATCAAGGAGAGCGGACAGTTCGCCATCAACCTGCCCACCGAGGCACTGGTGAAGTCGGTGGACTGGTGCGGCGTCAGGAGCGGCCGGGACTTCGATAAATTCGCGGCCTGCGGCCTCCATGCCGCCCCCGGCTCGGTGCTGACGGACTGCCCCATCCTCGCCGAAAGCCCTGTCAATCTGGAATGCCGGGTGACGCAGGTCATCCCGCTGGGCAGCCACGACCTCTTCCTCGCCGAAGTCGCCGCCTGCGACGTGGACGAAAGCCTGCTGGACGAGAATGGCAAGCTCTGCCTCGACAAGGCCAGGCTCATCGTCTACAGCCACGGCGAATATCTGGCACTGGGCAAAAAGCTGGGCACTTTCGGCTACAGCGTCCGGAAGAAAAAAGCACGGCGGAAATAACTTCCCCGTGCTTGACAATTCGCGTAAAACAAACTATACTAAAAATAGAAAAGGCACTGCGACAAGCGGTTAGCCTCTAGTCTAAGGTTTTAAGCTCTATTGAACCGTCGCCTTTGCCGAGGTGGCGGTTCAGCGTTTTTTCACGATAATGGTGATAGTAAACTCACCAATATGGAAAGTAATCCGCATTGCCTCACCCCCTTTCGGGAAGTGTAGGCCAACCGCCTGCCGTATGTGCAGTGCCTTGCCGCTAAAGCAGCAAAATTAGTATAACACAGTTTTCGACAATCTGCAATCACAAAAACCGGGAGACATTTTCACGTCTCCCGGTTTCTTTTTACAGGTTCAGAAGTTCCCGCAGGCTCTTCACCGTCCGGCCATGATGGCCGGTGACGGTCTCCGCGTGGAGCAGACTGCTCAGGACGCTCTCCTCCACGCACTCGGCCACGGCCCGGAACAGGGGGTTGATGGCGTCGTCGTGGACCATGCCCATCGGCAGGATGGCCTTTTCCGAGTCATGGGGCACCCGGTTCGCGGTGGTGAAGGCGATGACGATCTCGCCCGAACCGTTTCCGCAGAAGGAGCCGGTGCGGGACAGGCCCACCAGCGCCCGGTGGCAGAGCCGCCGCAGCTGGCGCTCGCTGAGGGGGATGTCCGTCGCCAGCACCGTGATGATGGAGCCTTTGTCCTCGTGGGGCGGGATGCTGGCGTCCAGCAGGGTCTGGATGGGGGTGCCCGCCACCACGAGGTCGTCGAAGACGGCGTGATTGGAGAGCACCAGCGCGCCGATGGTGTAGGGCTTCCCGTCCAGCTCCACCACGCGGGAAGCCGAACCGATACCGCCCTTCAGGCCATGGCAGCGCATTCCCCGGCCTGCGCCCACCGCGCCCTCGGCGAAGTCGGCGCGGCAGTCGGCCAGCGCGGCCCACACATTTTCCTCGGTGACATGGAGGCCCCGGATGTCGTTCAGGCCGCTGTCGTTGCACTCGCAGACCACCGGGTTGACGCTACCGGTGGTCTCGCAGATGTCGGGGTTCCGGTCCAGCATATACTTCACCAGCGCCGTCTCCACCGTGCCCACGCTGAGGGTGTTGGTAAAGAGGATGGGCGTCTCCAGCGTGCCCAGCTCCTCGATCTGGACAAGGCCGGTGGTCTTGCCGAAACCGTTGATGACGTGGCTGGCCGCCATCACCTTATCGTGGAAAATATCCCCCGGATGGGGCAGCAGGGCGGTGACGCCGGTCTGGACCTCGCCGTCTGACAGTGTACAGTGGCCTACCGTGACTCCCGGCACGTCACTGATCTTGTCCAGCGGGCCGCAGGGCAGCTTGCCCACCCGGATGCCCCGGTTCTTCCATTCTGATTCGATTCCCATACAAATTCTCCTTGCAAAAATGCCCTCTTCGTTTCGTGCGGAGAGGGCGTTCTTTGTTTATTCTTCCCCGTGCTCCACCCGCTTGATGGCTCCCAGATCGTAGGGCGTGTTCTGGTAGACGTAGTAGTTCAGCCAGTTCTCATACAGCAGATGTGCGTGAGCGCGCCAGCGGAAGAGGGGCGGCTGGGCGGGGTCGTCCTCCGGGTAGTAGTTCTTCGGCACAGCGATGGGCAGGCCCTTGGCCACATCCCGCTTGTACTCGGCGTCGAGGGTGTACTTGTCGTACTCCGGATGGCCGGTGACGAAGATCTGCCGGCCATTCTCGGTGCTCATCAGGAAGGGGCCTGCCTCGTCGCTCTCGGCGAGGATGCGCAGGGCCTTGCAGTTCAGCACATCCTCGCGGGAGATGCCGGTGTGGCGGCTG
>ENA-OXEC01000350-OXEC01000350.1-human-gut-metagenome-genome-assembly--contig:-NODE-350-length-21821-cov-29.017_pt1 | contig 21821 bp, 15 predicted proteins | sample MGYA00249351_ERZ652235 | MGnify/ENA primary metagenome ERZ652235 (study PRJEB26925, sample SAMN05826906) | human gut metagenome | biome: ENVO:2100002; feature: ENVO:00000062; material: ENVO:00002003...
GTACAGAAAAGATGGTTGAAGAAGAGCTGCTATATATTATAAAAAATTATAAAAAAGCTCTTGGAGATAATATTGAAGTTTTGAAAAATGTTAAATCCAGCAGTATAGCAATAGAAAATTATGAACAAATATATAATTTAAAAAGATTTAAAGAAAATAGTTTAATTAAATCTGTAACTAAATCTGTGAATGAAAAATTCTTTATAGATGCAGAAAGGCAAAATTATGAAAGAGTAACTAAAAATAATTATTTTCTTAAAGAAATAAATGTATTAAAAAACATATATTCTCTTAATGAGTTATATTTAAAAAAGAAAAAATTATTAAGCCTATCTTTAAGAGAAGAAAGTTTTAAAAATTTAATACAAAAAAGTAATGTCCTTCTAAAGGCTGATAAATATGAAGATAAAACTGCTAAGGATTCAATTAAGAAAATTAATAGTAGAGAAAATACAAATAATTTATATGATTTAAATACAGATTTAAAATATAAAAGAAATATTACTATAAATGAAAATAAAGAACAAATAAACAAATCAGTGAATAATGAAACTAAGATTAATGAAAAAGAAATATATAAAGTTATTACTGAAACTGTAGAAAGCTTAGTAGACAAAAAATTAAATGAAGTTAAAGAGAATAAGCTTAATGAAGAAGAAATAGATAATTTATCAAAAAAGGTTATGGCTAAAATAGAAAAAAATCTTAGTTATGAAAAAAGAAGAAGAGGATTAATGTAATTGAGTGAGGTGAGGATATTTGGCTCTGCAAAAAGCTAAAATTATAGTAATAAGTTCAAATAAAAGTAATGAAGAAAAAACTATTCCTGTTATGTTCAATCCTAGTGAATATAAGATAACTAAAAATGTTAATTATAAAACCACAAATATTCAAGGTCAGAAATCTAAAAAAATAAATTATAAAAATGGAGAGCCATCTACATTAAATGTTGATTTATTTTTTAATGGTGATGTAAAGTATACTGCTAAGGAAGAGTTAAAGCCAGAAGAAAATGTAAGAAAATATACAGAGAGAATATTAGAATTATTAATTCCAGACAAAGATGGATATCCTCCAACATGTAAATTTATATGGGGTAAATTCACATTTGTAGGCTATATTTCATCGGCAACTGAAACATTTACGCGATTTACACAGGATGGAATTCCAATAAGAGCAACTGTAAATTTAACGATTATGGAAAAACCAGATGATCTTACTAATAAGAGAACTGAAAAAGACTATGAAAGTTATGGCAAATTAGAACTTAAGAATACAGATACAATTTGCAATCAAGGAAAAACACCAGATCAGTGGAGAAAAATAGCTGAAAGTAAGGGAATATTAAATCCACGTACATTAAAGTAAAATAATTAAATTAATGAATTTATTTTAAAGTAAGTGATTGTAAGGACACCAATTAGAAATAAAAATGTGGGATGGTTCGATATGAAAGATTTAATGAATAGCTCAAAAATAAATTTTAAAGACTTTGTAACTAAATACAATAATTTTATGGTGCCATCTTATGATATTTCTATAGATGGGACTAGCATAACTAAAGATAAGTTAATTATTAGTGAAATAAAAGTAGAACTTAGCACTAAAGATAAAGCTGGAATTGGAATATTTAAAATAAAGGATTGTTATGATTATCAAAAAAAAGGATTTAAAAAAGAAATAACATCTAAAATAAAATTAGGTAAAAAAGTAGATATTTTATTGGGGTATTCTGGAAAAAATACGGTTATATTTAAAGGATACATAGAATCAATAAATTATGAATTTAATGATTCACAAGATATTACAGTAGTCTGTATGGATGCAATACATATATTAATGCAGAATTTTGCCATAGAACAAAAAGGGAAAGACAAAGCTTTATCAGTGTTAGTTACAGAAATATTAAATAAGCAAAAAGGATTTATATCAGAATCTGATGTTGGAAATATTTCCTCAACTGGAATGCAGGTTGCACAAAATGTTAGTGACTATGATTTTATAAGAAAAATTGCCAGTGAAAATGGATTTGAATTTTTTATAATAGCAGGTAAAGCTTATTTTAGAAAAGCACAAAAACTAAAAACACCAATAACGACCATAACTTATGGTGAAAGTGTAATATCTTTTGAAAGGGAAGTAAAATACAAAAATGTAAAAATTATAGCTCTTGGAAAAGATGATAACAATAAAAAGACTACAAAGGGAGTTGCAGTTGGAAAAACAAAAGGAACAAATATAGCTAATGCCTTTGTTTCTAATAAAATAATTATTTCAGGAAATTTGAATACAGATGATAAAGCAAAGAAAAGAGCTGAAGTTGAAGTGGAAAAGATTATTTCAGAAGCATATTATTCTAAACTTCAATGTATTGGAATTCCAGAAATAATACCAGGAAGATATATAGAATTAAAGGACTTTGATAGCGAAATTGATAACCAATATTATATTACAAAAGTCTGTCATGAGTTTACTCCTGGAGAATATGTGGTTACATTAAATCTTAGTAGTAATGATTAGAAGGGTGTGAGATGAAATAGATATTTTTGATAACATTTTTGATAATAAAGATATAGAGAAGAGTACAATGGCAGGCATTTTAACTGGAATTGTAAAAGAAATATATGATGACAAATTTCCAGGAATGGTCAAAGTTGAATTTTTTATGACAGATGGAACTGTAAATGTAAGTGACTGGGTCAGGGTAATAGTTCCATATGGAGGTAAAGATAAAGGAATGTATTTCCTGCCAGACATTGGTGATGAAGTGGCAGTTGCATTTGAACAAGGGGATATAGAAAAACCATACATATTAGGATGTCTTTGGAATAAAATGGATAAAATACCGGATAATTCAGTAACTAAAGATAATACAATAAAAAAGCTGAAAACTAAAGGTGGTCATGAAATAATTTTTGATGATACAGAAAATAAAGGCAAAATTACTATTTCTACTCCTAAAAAAAGTGAAATTTCAGTAGATGATGAAAATAGCTCTATAACAATAAAAGCCAAAGGTGATGATGAAGAAAATATAATAAAAATAGATAGTAAAAATGGAGAAATAAATGTTGATTCTAAAAAGAAGATTAAATTAAATGCTGGTTCAGCAAGCATTGATATTGATGGAAATGGCAAAAAGATAGTTATAAAAGCAGACAATATAACTTTAGATGGAAAAACAATAAAGATTAAAGGGCAAAGTGTAAATATTCAAGGAAATCAAACAGAAATAAAAGCTTCAGCTTCTATGAATATTAAATGTGATGGAGTAGCTAATATTAAAGGTGGAATGGTTAAAATAAACTAATGGAAGTGAGTATTATATGCCAGAAAATAATGTTAGAAGAATTGGATGGAAATTTCCGGTTAAATCAGATTTAACAACAGGAAGAATAATGTCCTCTTCATATGAAGAGGATATTAGAGAATCCATAAGAATAATTATAATGACTAAAAAAGGTGAAAGAATGATGAGACCAGACTTTGGTTGTAATATACATAAATATATGTTTGATATTTTAGATGTTACAACTATAAGGCAAATAGAATTAGAAATAGAAGAATCAATAAGAAGATGGGAATATAGAATAGATGATCTTGAAGTTCAAGTAGAAGAAAGCACTGAATATTCTGGTATGCTAAAGATAAATGTAAGCTACTCGACTTTAGAAAGTGCAGATATTATTAAAGAAGAATATACATATGATACTAAAAACTAATTTAAAAAGGAGATAAGGTTAAAATGAAAATCCCATATATTGATAAGAGGAATAAGGAAGAAATAATTAATTATATAAGAGATGTTGCTCCATATTATGCTCCAGATTGGAGATTTAATTTAGAGGATATGGATATGGGAAGTGTTTTAGCTCTTATCTTTGCAGAGATGTTTTATGGAACTATTGAAAGAATAAATAAAGTTCCATATAAAAATTTTCTCACATTTTTAAATAGTATAAATGCTAAACTGTATCCTTCAATACCAGCAAAAGGATATATTACATTGAACTTAGTAGATGGAATACAGGAAGGAATAATAGTAAAAAAAGGAGAAAAGCTAAGTGCTCAGGGGGATAACGCAGAAAGAATAATTTTTGAAACATTAGAAAATGTCTATGTTACTCCAGCCAAAATAAAAAGTATATATACCTCAAGCTTTAAAAAAGATGCTATAGTAAATTTGTATAACAAAGAGTCTATAGAAAACAATAAAAACATAATTCTTTTTGATACTAATAAAGAGAATTTACAAAAACATGAATTTTATATAAATCATAAGGAAGTATTAAATTTAATTGGAATAGGAAAAATAAAGATATACTTTGAGCTTAGTAATAAAGATTATATTGAAGAAACATTAAATTTGTTATGTGACTCTAAAGTAGTTAGCTGGAGCTATCTATTGAATAATGAATATAAAACATTAAATAATATATCAAGAATTAATAATTGTATAGAAATATATAAAGACTTTAAAAATGAAAATCTTGAAATAAGTGAAGAAAATAAAGAAAGTATTGGAACTATTAAATGTCAAATAAATGATATTCAAAAATTCAAAGAAATAAATATAAAGAAAATTTTACTAAGTTCTGAGGCAAAAGATATTTTACCAGACAGAATATATTCAAATGATATAGAACAAGAGCAAAAAAAGTTCTTTGCATTTAATGATAGGTTTTCTATATATAATGATTTGTATATTTCATGTAAGGAAGTATTTTCAAAACCTGGTGCAGCTGTAGAATTAAACTTTGAATTAGAATTTGAGAAAATTCCTATTGAATCTATGGAGTTTGAACAAGATGTAGATTGGAAATTAGTAATGAAAAAGTCTGCTTTTAAAAAAGAAAAAGAATATGAGATTTCTATAGGAGAAGTAGTATGGGAATATTGGAATGGTACAGGCTGGGGAAGATTGTATACAGATAATGACTATTCAAAGTTATTCAATAATACTTCTGAACTTCAGAAGAAAAAGGTTCAAGTTAAATTTAATTGTCCAAAAGACATGGAAGAGACTGTAGTAAATTCATATGATGGTTATTTCATTAGAGTGAGAATACTTAAAGTATATAATGCATACATGACTAAAGGACATTATATAACTCCATTAATTGATAATGTATTTATGAATTACAAATACAATCAAAAATTATTGCCAAACAAATTAGAAACTTTGAATAATATGGTAAAAAAATCTTATAAAGAACAAGATATTAATGATAAAACTAAAGAGTTATTAATAATAGAAAAATTAAATTTTAGAAATAACAGTACATATTTTGTTTTTGATAAAAAACCAGAAGGAGCTCCGATAAAAATATTATTTTCTTTAGAAGAAATATTACCACAAAATAGACCTCTTGTGGTTTGGGAATATTATGGAGTTGATGGATGGAAGCCATTAAGTTTAGTAGATGAAACTGATAATATTAGAAAAAGTGGCATAGTGTCATTTTTAGGACAAGAAGATTTTGATAAAAAACTATTATTTAATGAAGAAGGATATTGGATAAGAATATATAATCCAAGTGGATATTATGAAGAAAGTAACTGTATTTTACCTGAAATAAATGGGATATATATTAATACCACATCTATTATACAAAATAATACTCAAGAAGAAGAACTTTTTTATATTGATAATTATGAGAAAAATAAAGTCTGTAAACTTATAATGGACAACATAAATAATATTGAAGTATGGGTAAATGAATATGGAAAAATTTCTAATGAAGAAGTAGATTCTCTCTCAAAGGAAAATATTACTATAGTTAATAATTTAGAAGGGGAAATTGAAGAAATATGGGTAAAATGGATTGAAGTTAATGATTTTATTGCATCCAAGGAAAATCATAGAGAATATATTGTTGATAGAAATTTAGGAGAAGTTTATTTTGGTGATGGAACCAATGGAAAAATTCCAATAAGTCAAAATAGTGAAAGTATAAAAATATGTTATAGCGTTGGTGGTGGTGATGAAGGTAATCTTGAAAAAGGAAAAATAGACACTATGACAAGATCCTTAGGATATATAAATAAAGTATTTAATCCAATAGAAACATCAGGTGGTTGTAGCAGAGAAAATATTGATGATGCTATAAAAAGAAGCCCTAATATATTGCAAAATAGAGGACGTGCAGTAACATTATCAGACTATGAAAATTTAGCAATGGAATCATCTAGAAATATAAAAAAGGCAAAATGTTTTTCTGGAATAAATGCCTTGGGAGAAAAAGAACCAGGGGCTATAACTTTAGTGGTTCTGCAAAATGGAAATTTTGGAAATGACTTATATTTCAATAGTATGAAGGAAGAAATCATTTCATATTTAGCTTCAAGGAACATGAACATTTTAAATAAGAGAAGAAAATTTAATATAATATCACCTTGTTTTATTGAGATATCAGTAAAAGTTGAAGTTGAGACTTTTGACTTAGATAGTGTACTTTCTGTTAAACAAGAAATAGAAGAAACGATTATTAGATTTATAGATCCATTAAAAGGAAAGTTTAATGGACAAGGATGGGGAATAGGAGAACTTCCTGTAAGAACTCAGATTTTAAATTCATTAAATAATATAAATAATATAAAAAAAATTACAAGTATAATACTTTCTGCAAGTATTAATAACAATGGAGTTAAAGAAGATATAGACATAGATACATTTTCAAGAAAAATATACTCTATGCCATTAAATGGAAAACATATTGTAAAGGTAGTTGTTAAATAATTATATTAGGAGGTGGAAAATTTGTTACCTATACATAATTTAGATGATGAGTTATTTGAAGACATTGTGGAAAATGCCAAGAAAATGATTGGAAGTTTAACAGATACATGGATTGATACAAGTCTCAGTGATCCAGGAATAACATTTATTGAATTATTTGCATGGTTAAAAGAAATGCAGCAGTATTACTTAAATCAAGTAAGTATAAAAAATAAATATAAATATCTAAAATTATTAGGAGAAAAGCAGGAATATGATACGCCATCTTCAGCAATAGTAACAATTGGCAATGTAGAGTCAGATAGAATTCTTCCAAGTAAGTGTAAATTTGATGCCAATGGAATAATTTTTGAAAGCACTAGAGAAGAAAGTATTTTTAACATAGAAATAGAAAGATTCTATACAGTTGAAAATAATATTATTATTGGTTTAAGTAATCAAAATTGGAAAGAACAATATTATATATTTGGAAATGAACCTAAAGAAGGGAATGAATTTTACATTGCCTTTAACAAAAAACTTCCATTAAATAAGGTTGTAGATATTATAATAAACATTTATGAGGATTATCCTGTAAAAAGGAATCCAATTAATGAAGATGATATATTTTATCCTTTGGCATTAATTGAATGGCAGTATTACAGCAAAGATGGATGGAAGAAAATGGAGTATATAAAGGATGAAACTAATAGCTTTATAAATACAGGTATATTTTCTTTAAGTATAAATGAAGAGATGGAAATGTCTAAAGAAGATCATTGTTACTTGATAAGAGGAATTTTAAAAGAATGTAATTATGAAATTCCTCCAATTTTAAAATATATGGTTATGAATTCAATAAAAGTAATTCAAAAAGATACTTTAAGTGAAGTTATTGAATTTAATATTAAAGATGAAGAGATACAAGAATTTAGACTTCCTAATTATTTGGGACAAGTAGGAAATATAGAAGTATTTATTAAAAATGAAGAAGGAATACTTGAACAAATTTATGATTATGAAATTAAACTTGAAAAAAATCAGAAGATATTGGTTTTTAATAAACTTAAATATAGCAATTCTATTAAAAAAGGAAAAATAAAGGTATGCTGCTATTCTGATGAGTTTTATTTTAAAAGAAACTTAGGAATTTCTAATGGATTTCCATCAATGTCAATTGATTTAAATTTAGAAAATATATGTTATGAAGATTTTGATATATTTGTTTCTAAAGATTCAGATGGGCTTATTTTTGAAGAGTGGAGCAAAACAGAAGATCTATATTTAGAAGACAGCAGATCAAAAAAGTACTACTTAGATTTACAGGAAAGAAAAATAGTGTTTGGTGATGGAGTTAATGGGAGAATTCCTAATGGACAAATATTAATAGTATCTTTTTCAACTACTTTTGCTAATGAAGGAAATGTAAAAAAAGGCGAAATAAATGACATGCTTTTTGAAAAGAATAATGAAACTATAGTTAATTATGAATATGCAAAAGGAGGTAAAAAAGCACCATCAGTAGAGGAAATGTTTAATAAGGCGAGAGCGAATCTAAAAAAAATAACTAGAGCTGTTACAGATGAAGATTATGAATCAATAGTTAAATCTACTCCAGGTGTTATGATAATTAATGCAAAAGCAATAGTTTCAGAAGAAAAAAACAGTATTTTTTCAAATGATAATCCTAATTGTGTATATATTGTGGCTGAGCCATATAATGATGTAGAAAAGAAAGGATTAAATAAAGCTTACATAAAAAATATAAGAAGTAATATTGAAAAATACAGAATTATTACTACAGAGATAGAAGTTATTTCTGCACAATATGTTGGAATTACCATAAATGGTGAAATAACAGTAAAGCCTTATTATAAAGATGCTAAAGAGAGAATTGAAAAAACAATAAGAAGTTATTTTGAAGGTGAAAGCTGGAAGTTTGGAAAAGGGCTTATATATAGCGATTTGTATGGAATAATAGATACCTTAGAATGTGTTGAATATGTATATTCTTTATCTATAAATTTTGATGGAAGAGTAGCTAAAAGAAATTCAACTGGAGATATTACAATACCTGAAAATGGAATGATATATCTTAAAAATTGTGAAATTACTGTTTCTGATGGTTAGGGGATGAATTAAGTGATATATGGAGATCCGGTACATTACATATTAAATAAAGAAGATGATTTTGAGAAAGGCTACAGAGATAATATAGAAATAACACATGATGGAATTTCAGTTAAGAAAGGAAATGCTGTGGGAGTTTTTATTTCAAAGTTTTATGACAGTCATGAAGAAAATACTATTTGGAATAGGCTTCTCATAAAACAATCTGGAAATGGAATTATAAAACTTACATATTACTCTGCTAATTCTATATTTGACTTGAAAAATGCTATTGAAAGTAATAATTTAAGTATTGAAGAAATAAATGCTTTAATTGAGCCGTTTAAAATAAAAACTGTAGTTAATCCATTTGATATATTAATTCATGATGCAGGTAAAAGATTTTTTTGGTTTAAAATAGAAATCCTTAATTTAAAAGAGAATAAATCAATAGTACATTCTATAAAAATTGAATATCCAATTCAGTCTTTTCTTAGATATCTTCCAGAAGTTTATCAAGCTGATGAAGAAAGTCGAAAGTTTTTAGAAGGTTATCTTGGAATATTTCAATCTTTATACATGGATTTAGAGAAGACTATAGATTCAATTTCATCATATTTTGATCCAGATATTACAGATAAGGAGTTTTTAGACTGGCTTGCTAAATGGGTAAAAATAGAAAATACATATATATGGACAGAAGATAAACTTAGATATTTACTAAAAAATATAACAAAGTTTTATGAAAAAGCAGGAACTACAAAAGGTATATCAGATATAATAGAGTTGTATGCTGATGAAAAGCCATATATTATAGAGTATTTTCATATAAAAAAATATATAAATGATTACGAAACATATAATATTCTTTCAAACTTATATAGTGATAATCCTTATGAATTTACAGTGATTTTAAGTGAAAAGAGTATACCTTCTGAAAAAGAATATAAAGAGCTGTATAAATTAATTAATGAATTTAAGCCAGCTCATATTGAAGTGAAATTAGTAATATTAAAACCTAATATTTTTCTTGGAAGTTATTCTTATTTAGGAATTAATAGTTATTTGAATAATGACAGAAGTATGCAGCTTGATGGATTTTCTGCTGTATCTTTTACTAAACTTGATAAATAGAATTTGAAATGAATATAGAATTTTGGAGGGATAAAAATGAAAAATTTGAGGTATTTCCCATTTGAACGTAATAAATATTTTTTTGGAAAGCTTCTTGGTGTAAGTGATTTTGAAGCAGAACAAAAATATATAAATAATAAAAGAAGATTAATAAACAGAATGTTGCATGGAGTAGGTGTAGTTTGTGGACTTAACATAATTAAAGTAGATGATAGTTTTATATCAGTAGAGAGTGGACTAGCATTAGATTATGTAGGAAGAGAAATATTAGTTGATACTCCTGTTATAAAAAAATTATCTATGTTTGATGGATTTGATCAAGATAAAGATCCAAATGACAGCAGATATGTATATTTGTGCTTGGAATATGATGAAGAAGAAAAAGAACCTATTCATTCTATTACAAACCCTGTTAACAATGGAGAAAATAGAATTCAATATAATAAATATAGAGAAAAATATAGATTATACTTAGATTATGAAGAACCAGACATTCAGCCATCAGAGACAACTAATTTATATAGTGTAACTGAAAAAATATATGAAGACAATGTAGTTTGTATAAAGCATATAGCTTCTAAATATATAAAAGAAAGTGATACCTTTAAATTTAAAATAGAAATTGAGAAAAACAGTTTATTAAGTAATATTTCTTTAAATTATACTATTAGATTAAATTGTCTTGAGTGTAATGATGAAGATAAAATTTTAATAAATTTTGATGAAAGTAAAGTAACTAAAAGTGAAAAATATGAACTTGAATATGAAATAAAAGCAAAACAAGTAAAAAATGTAGATGGATTAATATGTGTTAATCCAGAAGAGTTTAAATTAATTATTGGTGAAAATGAAGCAAAAATAAATGAGAAAAAAATAATTACTACAAAAATTATAGATAAAAATCAAAAGGAAGAAATATTAAATAAATATTTTTCAACTAACATGGATGATATTATAAATTCTTTGAGAGATCAAAAAATTTATTTAGCTAAAATTTCATTAGTTAAAGCAGCAAATACATACATAATTGAAAATGTGGAAAATAATCCGTTTAATCAATATATATTAAACGGAATGTTGATGCAGGCTATAGAAAAAATAGAACGTCAAGAATTAGATATATTAAAACATAAAGATTTATTAAAAGAAAGCACAACTTTAAACAAATACATTAAAAACAAAGAGATTATCAGTAATTCAATAGATACTTCTACAGGTTTGGCCAAAATTTATATAGATAAAAATAATAAAGCAGGTGATATATTCTATTCAGATGAAATAGTACATGGAGTTGGACTTGGAACTATATATACAGTTCTTGGAGTTGAAGATGAAAATGGTAAAGAAGTGATTTTTGGAAATAGTGATATTTTTGGTGAAGCAAAAAAATTAGAAATGGCTTCAAAAATAGATGTTAATAATGGAACAATGGTAATTGGTATAAAATTATTAGAGCATATAGATGACTCTAGTGTAAAAATAAGATGGATGGCTTATAGAGATGCTAAAGAAAAAGATAAAGATATAGAAAAACCTGTTATGTATATTAAACCAGATATTTGTGAGATTAATGTTAGAGAAAGCATATACCTAGAAGCTGTTTCAACTGGTCTTAAAGATAAAAGATGTATATGGAGAATAAAAGAAAAAGAAGGCGGAAATATTGATGAAAACGGAAAGTATGTAGCTCCAAATATTCCAGGTATTTATGAAGTTGTTGCTAAGAGTATTGAAAATCCAGAAGTAACAAGTTCAACATTTATAGTTGTAAGAGATGAAAATAAATAAAGGAGGTGTTTAATATGGAAATACAATGCATTCATGAGGAATTATCTATTATAAAAAGAGTATATAATGATGAATTTTATGAAATAAACTTATGTAAGCATAAAGAGGTAAATGAAAACAAGTTATATACAGTTATTACAATAAAGGATGAAAATTTAGTACGTGAAAATATAGAAATCTTCTCATCACTTAGGTATAACAATAAATTTACTGATTTTATTGAATGCTTTAGCAAGAATTCTTATTTGTACATTGTATTTTCATATTATGAAGAAAAGCCTTTAGATTTTGATGAAGTATGTGATTTTCCACTCATGCAGAGAGTAGAAATTGTTAAACAGATACTATCAATGTGCATAATTTTAAATATGCCAGCTCCAATATTATATGATGCAGTTTCAAATATTAATTTGGATTCAAGTGGAAAAATATATTTTAATTACTTTTTAAGAAGAATTAATAAATATAATAATTTGAAAAATAAGGATGTAATAAAAAAATTATCTATTATATTTATTAATATTTTTAGTGGAGAGCTAGAAATTAATGCTGTAAGTGGTTTAAAAGAACTAATAGAAAAATGCGAAAATATGGAATATGAAAATATAATGGAAATTTATCGCGATTATATTTCACTTTATGATAATTTTTTACAAAGTTTAAATATAACAAGAGAAAAAGAATTAAACTGGTTTAGAAAAATACTAAATAAAATAATTGAAGTATTTAACAAAGTAAAGCTGCCTTTAATAATGTTAGTTCTTTGTATAGGTGTTATTTATTTAATAGTAACATTAACTTATAAGCCTAAAACTGAAAATCCAACAAAAATAAAATCAATAGGAACAGTACAAATAACAGAATAATAATTGCTAGGGCATGAAAGAAAGAGGGGTTTAAGTGAGATAATGATAAAATCTATACTAAATAATTTAAAAATGGTGATAACTACACCATTAAAAAAAGCCATTAGTGGATTTAAAAAATTTACAGATACTAATATTCTAGTAGCTAAATTCACGCAGGGATTAAATAAAAATGTTCAAGAATCTATTTCACAAAAGCCTAAAAGTTTAAAAGAATATGTTTCTTTTAAAGAATATTACATATCAAAAAAATTGGTTTGTGTCTTGATACTTTTATCAGTTGCCTTAGCAACATTCTCAGTAACTGTTGTAATTCCTAAAATAGTGTCCTTAATAACAGAGCCTGAATTTGTAATAAATTCTCCTGAGATGTTTAGATATACAGGAAAAAGAGCTAAATTACTAAATAAAAAAGATGGAGTAATAATATATGAAGGTGAAATGGAAGATGGAAGAATCACTGGTAAGGGAAAATTATATGATACAAATGGTAATGTAGTATATATAGGAGAATTTTTATTAGAAGAATTTTCAGGAATGGGTGAATTATATTATGCAAATGGAAATTTAAAGTATAAAGGAACTTTTGTTAATAATTTATTTAATGGTCATGGAGAACTTCATTATGAAAATACACTTATATCTTATGAAGGAGATTTTAAAGATGGACTTAAAGATGGACAAGGAAAAATATATGATATAAATGGAGAGTTAGTATACGAAGGTGGTTTTTCAAAAGATAAGTATGAAGGAGAAGGGACTCTATATAAAGATAATGAAAAACTTTATGATGGTGAATTTAAAGCTGGAGATTTTGTTAATGGAGTAGGAAAAGCTTATTATGATAATGGGATATTAAGCTATGAAGGTGAATTTATAGATAAAGTAAAAGGTGGAAAAGGTAAGGAATTTTATGAAGATGGCAGCTTAAAATACGAAGGTGAATATAGTGAAGGCATGTTTGATGGAAAAGGAATCTTGTATAAAGAGAAGGAAGAAGAAAGCAAAGATAATTTAGAGGAAAGTGACATTATAGTATATGAAGGTGAATTTTCAAAAGGAGAATATAGTGGAGAAGGAATACTATATAATGAAAACCATAAAAAAATTTATGAAGGAGAATTTGCTAAAGGTTTATATGAAGGAAAAGGCAAAAAATATTCTATAAATGAAAAAAATGAAGAAGAATTAGTTTATGAAGGAGAGTTTTTAGAAGGTCAATATAGTGGAAAAGGAAAATGGTATGACAATGGAAAACTAGTATATGAAGGTGAATTTAGCGAGGGGGAATATAGTGGAAAGGGAAAACTATATGATGTAAATACTAAGAACATAATATATAATGGTGAGTTTTCTTTAAGCAAGTATGAAGGTGAAGGTACTTTATATAATGAAAATAATGTGAAAATATATAAAGGTGAATTTTCAAATGGGTTATATGATGGAAGTGGAAAAGAATATGATTCTAGCAGTGGAGGACTTTTATATGAAGGAGAGTTTACAGCAGGAAAATATAATGGAAATGGAAAATTATATGACATATCAACTGGAAAAGTAGTTCATGAAGGAATATTTGTTAATGGAGAAATGAAAAAAGAAGAACCAGATGAAAAAGCTGAAAAGTCCAATCAAACAGAAGCATCTGAAGAATCAACTCAGAAAGAAAATAATGATGAATCCAATCAAAAAGAAAAAGCTACTGCTTATAAAGAAGATAAAATCCAATCTAACCCTGATTCATCAGGAACTAAATAGATTTAAAAAAAGAAGACAAAGGATGGTGTCTAATGAGTAAATATACAATAATAGCTGATATAAGTAACCATATATGTAGTCTTTTAAAAAAAAATATGACTCCAGAGCCAATATTAAATGAAGAATTTATAGGTATATGTACTCCAAATGAAAAAGGAGATTTAATACTTGGGATATATTTGTATGATATAAAAGAAAGTGAAGAAATTAGAAGTACAACTATGGTAAACATAAGAAATACAAGACAGAAGTTTCCACCAACATATTTGACTTTATATTATATGATAACCGCATATTCAAATACAGAAATTAAATTTAAATATATGGATGATCAAAGAATACTAGGGAGAGTAATCCAAGTATTAACTGATAATTCTACAATAAATGTAAAGGAGATAACTAACTCATCTAATATATTAATGCCAGAAGCAAAAATACAATTCTTAAACTTAAATAATGAAGAGAAAAATAAAATTTGGAATGTACCTAATGTACCTTATAGATTATCTTTGTGCTTTAGCGTGTCACCAGTAGAACTTGAATCTACAAGAGAACGTAAAGTACAAAGGGTTATAGATGTGATTTCAGAAGTTAAGGAAACATAAATGTAATTTAAGAATTCGATGAATTGAGGTGTAGCTTTGAGAAATGTAGTTTCAATAGTATTAGTTCCAATTGATGATTTTACTGATGAAGTTATAATTGACAAGGCGGTAGATATTAAAATTGAAGGAAATAGCATGAAAAGACCTATAAAAAAGCAGGATGGATTTTTTGTATTTACTAATATAAATGAAAAAAATATAGCTATAACCATAAAATCTTATTATTATAATTCAGCTAAACTAGAAGTTGATATAGAAAAATTAAATAAATTAAATCCAGTTGTAAAAGTAAGATTAAAACCTAATAGTAAATACAAATTCCCTAAAGGTATAACTTGCATAAATGGAAAAACTGAACCAAATACAAGTATAAAAATCATTTATAGATGCAAAAATAATCTATTTATGCTATTTGAAGATAATGTAAGGGAAGATTCAAAGCTAAAAATATATAATCCACTAAATATAGATTTAGAAGGGAAGAGCTTTCTTATTGGTGAAAAAAGTAAGAAAGAAAAAGAGGAATTCAACATTATTGAATTTAATGAAGAAAGTAGCATGTATCTTTTGGACCAGCAGTTAAAAAAGTCATATAAAAAAGAAGTTTGTGAGATTTTAAAAATTGATCATATAGATGTATTTGAAGATGGAAAATTTTTTTTCCCATTAAAAAATTTTACGTATGAACAAAGTGAAATAGTGATTGAAAAAGAAGATGGCAAGAAGAAAGAGATAAAGTTGATTTTAGGAATTGTAAATGATGTAGAATTTTGCTAAGCAATAATAAGGCTAAACACTAAAAACTGGACATTACAATATGAATTAAGAATTTTTTGGATTCAATAAATGTGCCTTTATAGTTTATTGATGTTAATAAATTGTGTGCTAATTATAATCATAAAATAATTTAATTATGGGGCTGTCGCACAAAGAATAAAAACTACAATATATTGTATTCGAACTTTGAATTCTACAACAAAATGTTGTGGCTACATTTCTTAATGCGACAGCTCCATGTATAAAACAAGTAAAATAAAGTTTTGTGTTGAGTTATACACGAGATATTTAAAGGAGTGATAATATGGGAATGTGTGTATGTGGGGGGGCAATGCTAATGTGTTCATTTGGAATGGCACCATCAATGCTGACTGTAATTCCACAAAATAAGGTAGTTACTACTCAGCCAATTGCAAATATTATGGATAATAAACCAATGATAAACATACTTCCATTTGGAATGTGTTCATCGCTTGCAAATCCAACAGTAGCAACAGCTACATCAGCAGCTTTAGGAGTGTTAACGCCAATGCCATGTGTTCCATCAATCACAGCACCATGGGCTCCAGGTAGTCCAACAGTTTTGATAGGAAATTTTCCAGCATTAAATAATACATCAAAGCTTATGTGTATGTGGGGGGGAGTAATTCAAATTTCTAATCCAGGACAAGTGAATATACAAAGTCCATAAACACAAGTTTAGAAAAGAAAAATTTAATATAAGTAAAATTTTTTATGGAGAGATACTAATGAATTTTAGAAAAATACAATTAGAGGACAGAGATTTATTTTTAAAATATTTAGGGGAATATAGATTTGATACTTATGAATATTCTTTTACAACTCTGTATCTTTGGAGAAATTACTTAAATGTTGAATTTGCATTAAATGAAAGTTATCTTGTAGTAAGAGAGCAGCATAGTATTGCAGGGAGTTATTTTTTAGAACCTATTGGATATAAGGAAGAAAATTTAATAAAAATTGTTAATGATTTAAATACAATAAAAAAAGAATATAATATGGACTGGCTATTTAGAAATGTAGAAACACCATTTTTAAATAAGTTAATCAGTTTATTTGGAGATAGAGTTTATTATAAAGAAGACGAAAACAATTTTGATTATATATATAGTACAAATGATTTAGCTAGTTTGTCTGGGAAAAAATATAAAAAAAGAAGAAATAGATATAATGCTTTTTTAAACAAATATAATAATTGCTATTTTAGATTAGGAAACAGTAATGAAGAAAGGAAAATAGATTGTGAAGTTTTAGCAAAAAAATGGTATATGGAATATGATAATAACTCAGAAGAAACATATTATGAGTTAAAAGGAGTAAAAGACTTATTAGATAATTTTGAAACTTTAAATATTAAATATATATCTGTTTATGACGATGATAAATTAATAGGTTTTGCGATTGGTGAGAAAGTAAATGATAAAATGGCAATAGTACATATTGAAAAATGTCTTAAAGAATATGTTGGGATTTATGAGTATATAAATAAAACTTTTATAAAAGAATGTTTTATTAACACTAAGTTTGTTAATAGAGGTGAAGACTTAGGCAAGCCAGGTCTTAGAATGGCTAAGATGGAGTATAATCCAATTAAATTAGGGAAAAAGTATATGATTAATTTAAAATAAAGACTCTAATATTAATTGAGAAGGTGGGTATAGTGAAGAATAAAAAATCAAGAATAAAAATATTTATAGTGTTAATTAGCATGCTGATTTTAATAATAGCTGTGAGTTTTGTAAAAGACTATAAAAACAATGAATTTATAATTAATGCTGCTAGTGATAGTAGCGGTAATATATATACATTATCATATGATGAAAATAATGTATATATTAAAAAAATTAATAAAAACAACAAAATATTATGGATAGATTCATCATCTATAAAGGAAAGAAACTTAATAAATGCTGGCCAGTCTTTTTTAATTACACCAGAAGGGAAAGTTATTCTATATTTATATCAATATGATTTAAATACATACAAGAAAAATAGTGAAAAAATTTATCTTTATTCAGAAGATGGTAAGAAAAAAAGTTTAATACTAGAAGATAATGTAGATCTAGGAATAGAAAGAACTATTTCAAACATGGAGTATTATAATGGCAAATTATATTATTTTCAACAGGCTTTTGAAGATTCAAGATTTGTAAATAATCTTAAATCAATAAACATAGCAGATATTATAAATGGTAAAGAAACAGAACCTAAGTTTATAAAGAAATTTGAAGATACAACAAAAGAAGGGATAAATAACTTTTTGTGTACTAAATCACAAGATATAATTTATACAACTCATAACTCTGAAATATACAAAATATCTGAAGATAATACAATAAAAAAGATATATCCAATCAATGAATCTACTAATAAAGGAATATCTGGTTTTGCACATGATTTAAATGATAATATATATTTCATTGATATTGCAACTAATAATATTATTAAGATAAACACTAAAACAGAATTTGTCGAAAAGTTATATAATAATGAAGAAATAAAAAATATGAATATAGATTATATGTCACTAAGTGGAATCAAATTTGAAAATGAATCAAAATTTTTAGGAATTAAATCTTTAGATAGAAAAAGTAGTAATATAGTAGTACTTTATGACAATGGTGTAGTTAAAGAGTTAAGTCATCTTAAATATTCTTTTAAGATGATATGTTTAAAAATATTATATATAACATTCATATATATAAGTAGCATAGCAATTATGCTAATGTTTTTATTTATAATAAAAACATTAAATAAAGGAAAAATTACAATAATATTAAAACAAGCATTTGTATTTACAATAATTATTATTTTAAGCATTATCACAATATTATTAACAGCAACTAATAAATTAACTAACGTTGTAAATAAACAGCTTGTAGAACAAATTTATTCCATAAGCAAAAATAAACAAAGTATCATTGATGGAAATAAAATAAAAAATATAAATTGGAGTTATCCATATGATGATGATGAATACAAAAAAATATATGAAAAAGTAACTAATATTATAAATAATGATAAAATCTATAATTTAAAAGAAAATAAGATTATAGATACCCCTCATAATGCCTTATATAATGTTTTATACATAGTAAAGGACAACAAAATATATACTGGAATTTTTGATGAAAAATATACTGATATACCTATTGAATATATATATTCCAAAGAAGATGTAAAATCTTATGAAAAAGTCGTTAAAGATAAAAGCATTGTATATACTGAGTTAAAAGATGGAATAGGAGAATGGCTAGCTATGATTTCGCCTATTACGGATGATGAAGGAAATGTAGTAGCGTTATTAGAAATTGGTACCACTAAGCAAGGATTTGTTAATAATATGATTTCTACTAATGCAAGACAGATAGCAATAACTAACATAATAATAGGATTATTAATGATAATATCATTAATAGGATTATTGTATTGGCTGTTAATACCATTAAAAAAATTAAAAATTGGAGTAACATCATTATTAGAAGGCAATTTAGGTGTTCAGATAGAAGTGAGTAGTAATGATGAAGTAGCAGAAATATCTCGAGTATTTAATAAAATGTCACAAAATTTAAAAATTGATATGGACAAACTTAGTAAGTTAAATGATGCATATCATAGATTTGTTCCATTAAAAATGTTTGAAATATTGAATAAAAAAAATATACTTGATGTAAGAATTGGTGATCAAGTAAAAACTAATATTTCTTTACTATCTTTAACCACTAATAACTTTGATGATTTGTCGTGTAATATGAATACAGGTGAAATATTTGTATTCATAAATGAAATATTTAGTTCTATTGTTCCAATAATGAGTGATAATGGTGGAGTTGTTGAAAGGTATAATAATTCAGGCTTAATATCTTTATATCCAGAAAATTCAATAGCAGCTATTAAATCAGCAATTAATGTTAGAGAATGTATTAAAAATTCTAATAATGATTCTTTAAAAAATGTAGATTTAGGTTTTGTTATAAATAAAGAAGATATTATGGTTGGAATAATTGGGTGTGAAGAAAGATTTGGAGCATCAGTTGTATCTGATTATTTGACAATAATAGAAAGATTAAATAAATTTGGAGAAAAATATGGATCAAATATTTTAGTTACAGAAAATTCTATAAATGATATAAATATAGATGTTGTATCCTATAATTATAGAAAATTAGGTAAGATTAAATATAAAAATAAAGATGAAATAGTGACATTATATGATTTTTTTGATGGGGATGATTATGAAGTTATTGCACTAAAAAAACAAACAAAAGATATTTTTGAAAAAGGAGTAGAAGAATATTTAAACAAAAATTTTTATGAAGCAAGAAAATTATTTATAGAAGTTTTAAAACAATTTCAAGAAGATAAAGCATCTAAAGAATATTTAAGATTTTGTGATGAATATTACAAATATGATAATAAAAGTGATATAGAAGTCTATATAGAACTAGTATAAAAAGGAGTTAAAATGGAAAAAAATTGCTCTATAAAAAATAAAATTATAAAAGTGATTTTTTGCTTAATATCTATTATAATTAGTAGTTTAATAGTAACTAATATGTTATTTGGAGGTTATTTAAATAGATTCAAGAAAGATACTTCTGATAAGACAAAGCAATATTCTCAACTAGTTAGCTTTTCTATTGAAAAACTAACCAGTGAATCAGGAGAATTATCAAGTATTTCAGAAGAAACATTTCAAGATGTATTTAAAAGTCTAAAATCTGGAGAAGTATCAGGAATAAATAACAGTTTATACACGATAACTTATCGAGTGTATGCCAATAATGAAAAAAAGTTAAATGTTTTATTTTCAAGTAAAGACTATAAAAAAGAGCAAAATGAAGAATATATATTTAAAGCAATAGAAGATGGAACGATAATAGCTAATGAGAATAATGAAAGTGTAGAAGCATTTGCACCAATAAAATCAAAAGATAGTCAGATAATTGGTGTTATAGAAATAAATACAAATTATACAGAATTTTATAGTAATCTTAAATATAAAAGTTATTTTATTATAAGTACAATATCAATAATTACGTTATTAGGCTCTTTAATAAAGGTTTTATATTTAATTAGTAAAAAAAATAATAAAGTAAGATTATATAAACGAATATTAAAGATAAGTTTAGCTATATCAATATTAATAATTGTAATTAATTTTTTGTGTCTAGGCTTTAATATAGATAAATTAATAACAAGTAATATAAAATTCAATGCATTATCGGATATTGTTTCAGATAGAGAAGGAAATTTATATATAACTGATAGTGCTAATACTAGGATACTAAAAGTAGATAGTAAGCATGAGTTACAATATGAGATTAAAGGAAATAGTGAAGCTAAAGGAAAGTTTTTCTATGCAGTAAATATTGAAACTGACAATAGAGGAAATATATATATTCTAAATAATGTTATGGATAAAAGTGGGACATATATAAGTAAAGAAGAGATATTAAAATATAATTCAAAAGGAAAGTTTGTAGAAACTGTATATAATAAGAAATATAATGAAGATAACATGCCACTTATGCAGGGAAATATAATTAGAATGAAAAATACTGATAATTCATTATGTTTTTTTATTAGAGAAGATAATGTAATCAAAGTATTATCATACAATTATTCAACTAAAGATATAAATGATGATTTAAATATTAGTATTCCTTTTGATATGTCTTTAATAAAAGATATAACATTGGGAAAGGAAAAAAAATCTATAATTATTTCTAGTAAGAATGGCTATATTTATGAGATAGATGATAATAATGCTATTCATAATTTAATTTCAGAACAAGAAAATAGTGATTTTATACCTTCAGAAATAGAGACAGATGAATTTGGTAATTTGTATTGTATAGATAGTGGTTCTAGTAGAATTGTAAAGATTAGTGATAAAATAATTACAACTGTATTAGATAATCAAGTGCTGAAAAATAATTCTATATCAATTAATAATGATGAACGATTAGAACATGTATATTATAAATTTTCTTTAAATAATAATATACTTACTACAAGTGAGCATTCTTATATCTGTCTCTTATA
>ENA-OXEC01000353-OXEC01000353.1-human-gut-metagenome-genome-assembly--contig:-NODE-353-length-21760-cov-71.7044_pt1 | contig 21760 bp, 14 predicted proteins | sample MGYA00249351_ERZ652235 | MGnify/ENA primary metagenome ERZ652235 (study PRJEB26925, sample SAMN05826906) | human gut metagenome | biome: ENVO:2100002; feature: ENVO:00000062; material: ENVO:00002003...
CTCTTCGTCGGCAGCGTCAGATGTGTATAAGAGACAGATGGTGTAGTGCTCCATGGCGTGGGGGGTGGACTCCACCAGCTCACCGGCCTCATTTTTGATCCACGCGGGGGTCAGCGGGATGCTGCGGCCATCCGGGCAGAGGGCCTCCAGCGTGTCGCCGAGGCTCCACTTGCCCCGCTGCTGGCAGCTGGCGACGCCGTTCTCCCAGCCGTCCACGGTGCCCACGAACTCCCACTCGCGGATGTAGGTGGCGCTGTCGGTGGCCTGACGGGCCTGCTCCCGGCCAAAGTAGAAGCCCGGAGAATAGTGGCGGTGGCTGGTGCGGGTCAGCTCGGCCAGCACCTCCTCCGGCAGCTCGAAGTTCTCATTCATGGGGTCGGCCAGATACTGGTCGAGGGCGCGGCGGTAGGCGGCAGTCACGCTGGCGACGTAGTAGAAGGTCTTGGCGCGGCCTTCGATCTTCAGGCTGTCCACGCCCGCCTTGCAGATGAGGTCGAGGAAGGGGGCGGTGCACAGGTCGTTGGCGTTCAGGATGTAGCTGCCGTCCTCGTTCTCGCCGATCTCGTAGAGCTGGCCCGGGCGAGTCTCCTCGCTGAGATAATACTTCCAGCGGCAGGGCTGGGCGCACTGGCCCCGGTTGGCGTCGCGGCCCGCCATGTAGTTGGAGAGCAGGCAGCGGCCCGACACGCTCATGCACATGGCACCGTGGACGAAGGCCTCGATCTCCAGCTCCGGCGGGGTCTTGTCCCGGAGGGTGGCGATGTCCTGTAAGGTCATCTCCCGGGCCAGCACCACCCGCTTTGCGCCCATGTTGTAGGCGGCGCGGGCTGCGGCCCAGTTGGTGATGCCGGTCTGGGTGGACATATGGACGTCGATGTCGGGCGCAAAGGTCTTGCAGGCGTCCAGAACGCCGAGGTCGGCCACGATGAAGGCGTCCACACCGGCGGCAGCCGCGTCCTTGATGGCCTGCGGCAGGCGGTCGGCCTCCTCATTGGTGGGTAGGGTGTTCATGGTCAGGTAGACCTTGCGGCCCCGGGCGTGGGCGTAGATGACGCCCTCTGTCAGCTGCTCAGGGGTGAAGTTGGTGGGTGCAGAGCGCATCCCGAACTCGGGCAGGGCGCAGTAGACGGCGTCCGCGCCGTAGTTGATGGCGTACCGCAGGCGCTCAAGGTCGCCCGCCGGGGCCAGAAGTTCCGGTATCTGTAACATGATATTCCTCTCTAGCCCTCTCAGGCGCTGACGCGCCAGCTCCCCCAAAGGGGGAGCCATTGGCAGGCCGGTCAGCGGCTGCCTTTTCCGTCAGGCTTGCGGGCTTCGCTTCTTATTTCAGGTTCTTATTTACTTTCGCCGCCGCATCGCAGTTTTTTTGATGGTCTGCGTAGGTGCGGGCGTAGTAGTAGTTTCCCTTGCGGTCGGTGACGAAGAAATAGGCGTCCTCTGCCTCCTCGTCGGGCTGGGGGGCGAGGGCGGCGCGGAGGGCCGCGATGCCGGGGTTGGAGATGGGTCCGGCAGGCAGGCCGGTGCAGGTGTAGGTGTCGTAGGCCGTCCGGATGTTCTCCGGGATGCTGTCCCAGCTGCCGTAATAGGGCGCAACCCAGTTCCAGAGATAGTTGTTGTCGGCGTCGCTCTGGACGTAGCTGGAGGTATTGCTCTGGAGCTTGGGGTAGGGCGAACCCTCGGCCAGACGGTTGCGGAACACCTGCGCCACGTTGTCGTCCTGCGCGTTGCCCGCCTCCTCCTGCACGAAGGACGCCAGCGTCACCACCTCGGGCAGGGTCATCCCCTGCTCTTCCATCGCCGCATACATCTCGTCGGTGATCTGCTTATCGAAGTGGGCATAGAACGTCTCCACATAATGATGGACGGTGTCGTCCTTCAAAAAGTCGTAGGTGTCCGGGAAAAGATAGCCCTCACACTTGAGGAAGCGGTCGGGGGCGTCCTTGTCGTCCGGGACATACTGCCAGAACCGGTACGAGCTGAAATCGCCGGTGTTGGCCTCCGCAAGGAAGTCCTCGGCGCTGCACAAGCCCGCGTCCTCCATCTTCCGGGCGATGGCGATGGCCGTCGTGCCCTCGGGGAAGGTCAGCCGGACGCTGTCGGCCTGCGCGTAGGCAGAGAGGGCCGCGATGAGTCCATCGTAAGAATATCCCCCTGTTTGCAACGTAAAATCGCCATATTGGAGCTTCCCTGCTGCGCCCTTCTGCCCCACATACCAGCGGAACAGGTAGGCAGAGCGGATGACTCCGGCATCCTTGAGCCTGTTGGCGATGGCGGCCACGCCGCTGCCCTGCGGGATGCTTACCGTTACTTCGGTGCCGGATTTCAGGCCGTTTCCGTTTATCTCCCGATAGGCAAACAGCGCCATGCCGCCCGCCGTCAGGATCACGACCAGCAGCACAGCTAAAATCACTTTCGCTGCTCCGCCTTTTTTCTTCTTTCCTTGTTGTGCCATACGCACTCCTTTATCGTCCGTTCAGCTCTCCATCATCAGCCGCATATAGCTCTCTTCCACGTCGAAGGGTTCGGCGTCGAACCGGATCATGCCGTAATCCTGCCGTCTGCCCTCGCCGAGGAAGAGGTTCTGGGCCGCGCCCACCGTGATGACGGCGCGCTCCACGATGACCTCCTTCTCCCGGGCGGCTTCCATCAGCACCTCGGCAGAGCGGTCGTCCTCGGCCATCATCTCCACAAAATAGAGGGTGTCCTCCCGGCGGAAATAGACGCCGTAGCCCTTCCCGCTGGACACGATGGTGGCACCCCGGGCGTAGAGGTCGCCCAGCACGACGGCCATCCGCTCCGGCGGGAGCTGGACGGTGTCGGGGCAGAAGCGCTCCCGCAGCTCACAGAGCTTGCGGGCAGTGACGGAGTCGAACTCGGCCTGACTCCACAGGTTGCGGGACACCTCCCGGGGCAGGCAGCGGAGGGGGAAGGCCCAGCGGAAGCCCTTGCTTTCCAGCAGAGCGGCCTGCTCCTGCCCCTGCGGCACAGCCACCGTGAAGCCCGCCCCCCGCAGCTTCTGCTGGGCGCAGAGATAGTCCACGAGGCCCGCGAGGAGCAGCTCACCCTTCCCGCACAGGCCATAAAGATAGCTGCCGCTGCGGCCCCTGAGGGTGACCGGCACGGCCAGCGCAGCGGCCTCGAGCCGTCCGTTCTCCTCGGCGACATAGACATTCTCCACCCCGGCGAACTGTTCCAGAGCGGTCTTGGCAAAGGCGGCGCTGTCGCCCCGCTCTGCCTGCCACAGTGCCACGACTGCCGCCTCTTCAGACGGCTGCATCAAACGATACATCGATAGTATCCCTCCCTTTTTCGCGGTTATCCGAGCACGTTTCCGGCCAGCGCCTGCACCTCGGCCTGAATGTCCTCGATGGTGCGCATGGCCCCGTCCACCGTGCAGTGGACGGTGGCCCAGCCCAGATGCTCCGCGCAGTACTCAGCGGCGCGGCGGCTGCGGGCCAGATATTCGGTGTCCTTTTCGTGGACGTCCTTCCTGCTCTCGTCGCCGTGGTAGCGGCCGGTCATGAGCTTCTGGCTCACGGCGGGGTCTACCTGTAAGTAAACGACGGCGTCCGGCGCGGGCAGGCCTAAAAGCTGGTACTCATATTCGAAGGCCCAGCGGAGGAAGCCGTCCCACTGGTCGGGCGGGAGCTTGGAACACTGGTGGACGGCGTTCGACGTGGTGTAGCGGTCGGCGATGACGATGCCGCCCGCCTCATAGAAGCTGCCCCATTTGGTCTTATAGCTGGCGTACCGGTCCACAGCGTAGAAGCTGGACGCGGCGTAGGGGTTGACGTCGTCGGGCCTGCTGCCGAACTGGCCGGAGAGGTACATCTTTACCAGTGCGCTGGAATCGCTCTCGTAGTCCGGGAAGGTGATCTCCATCACCCTGCGGCCGCTCTCGGCCAGATGGGCGGCCAGAAGCTTTGCCTGCGTGGCCTTGCCGGAGCCGTCCAGACCCTCGAGGACGAAAAGCCTGCCCTTGCTCATTCTGTCCTCTCCCCTTTCAGCGCGGCGTACCGGGCGCGGACCTCAGCGGTGCGGCCGCAGCACATCCTGCCCTCCGGGCAGGGGCCGGACACGCAGGCCGGGCCAGCGGTGCGGAAGAGATGGGGTGCCACCGGGTAGACCAGCCGCAGCATCTCCTCGGCCAGCTGCCGGATCTCCCACTGGGCGCGGTTGCAGCAGCGGAGGTGGAAGAAATTCTGGAGGCTGCGGGCGTTCATGGTCACGACCATCTTGGTCTCGCAGGCATTGGGCAGGACGAAGCGGGCGTCCTCGTTGGCCTGCTTGGAGGCCTTGGCCCGGGCCTGCTTTTCGGACAGGCCCTCGGCCATCAGGCGGGCGGTGTGGCCCTCTTCCAGCTTCTTCACAAGGTCGAGGTAGCGCTTGGCATCCTCGTCCATGCTCTCGAGGAAGGCCGCCTTTGCCTCGGGGATGGCCTCGATCTCGGGCGGGATGACGTAGCGGAAATCGTCCAGACGGACGTACCGCTGGCTCTGGACACTGAAGGACGCGATGCGGTGGCGGGTGATCTGGGCCAGCAGGGTGCGGCTCACCCCCTCGATGCCGAAGGTGAAGCTGGCGTGCTCGATGGGGCTGGCGTGGCCCACGTCGCTGAGCATGGTCAGGAAGCGGGCGGTCTTTTCCTCATCCAGCCCGTCCAGAAGGTCGGTGATGTGGGCGTCGGAGTAGCAGAGCTTCGCCGCCGCCGCCACCACCTTCTCCGGCTCCGGCGTGTGTGCGATCAATCGGACAGTCATCATTTTTTCTCATTCCTCCGTCGTTATCTTCACAAGGGGCGCATAGTTTGCCATGGTCTTCTTCACGCCCACCTTCTCGAAGCGGATCTCCACGATCTGGTCGCCTGCGGCGGGCTTGACCTTCAGCACCTCGCCCCGGCCAAAGACCTTATGCTCCACGATGTCGCCCGGCTCGTAGTGCTTGGGGCCGGTGGAGGCGGGACGGGGCGCGGGAGCCGGGCTTACGCCGCCGCCTGCGGGCCGGACCGGCGCTTTGGGGGCCGTCGGGCGGCCATAGCCGCTGCCGAAGCCGGACGGGCCGGAGCTGCTGCCATAGCCCGACGCGGTACTGCCCCGGCCCGCATAGTCCGCGCCGAAGCCGCGGTTTCCGGACGAAGGCGCGTTGTATTCCTGATTAAGGTAGCCGCCGCGGCCGGAGGCCGAACGCCCCCAGCCGGAGGGGCCGGAGTAGCCCGACGCGCCGCCCGGGACGGTGTCGCTGCCCCAGCTGCTGCCCCAGCCGCCCAGACGGGAGCGCTGCTCCAGCACCGGGCTGCGGGTCTCCTCGAGGTACTCCGGCTCGATCTCCCGGAGGAAGCGGCTCGGCTCGTTGCGCTGGGTGCGGCCATAGAGCATCCGGGTGACGCTGTTGGAGATGTACAGCTCCTTCTTGGCGCGGGTGATGCCGACATAGGCCAAGCGGCGCTCCTCCTCGAGGTCGGCCTCGGAATACTTGCTCATTTCACTGGGGAAGACCCCCTCTTCCATGCCAATGAGGAATACATAGGGAAACTCGAGGCCCTTGGCGGAGTGGATGGTCATGAGCACCACCTGATCGGCGCTCTCGTTGTAGCTGTCGATGTCGCTGATGAGGGCGATGTCCTCCAAATAGCCCTCCAGGGAGGCCTCTTCCCCGTGCTGGTCGCAGTAGCTCTTGACGTTGTTGACCAGCTGGCCGAGGTTCTGCAGGCGGTCGGCGGCGTCCTCATGGCCCTTGGCGGCGTCGGCCTCCAGCATGGCGCGGTAGCCCGTCAGCTCGATGACGTCGGCGGCGAACTCGTCCAGCGTCTTCGTTTCCAGCGACTCCTGCAATTTCTGGTAGATGTCCCAGAATTTATACAGCGGCGCGATGGCGCGGCTGAGCTTGGCGTACTGGTCGGCCTGCGAGATGACGTCCAGCATACTCACGCCCTGCTGGGCCGCGAGGTCGGCGATGACCTCGACAGTCGTTGCGCCGATCTTACGCGCAGGCTCGTTGATGATGCGGCGGAGGCGGATGTCGTCCCGGGGGTTGGCCACGATGGACATATAGGAGTGGATGTCCTTGACCTCCTTGCGGTCATTGAAGCGCTGGCCGCCCACGATCTTGTGGGGGATGCCGGCGCGGGTGAAATAGCTTTCGATGGGGGCCGACTGGGCGTTCATCCGGTAGAGGATGGCGTGGTCGGCCAGATGGCCGCCCGCCTTGAGGTGCTGGCCGATGACGTCGGCGATGTGCATGGCCTCATCCTGCTCGTTCTCGGCGGTGTAGACCTGCACCTTGTCGCCCTCGCCGTTCTTGGTCCAGAGGGTCTTGCCCTTCCGCTCGGTGTTGTGCTGGATGACGCAGTTGGCGGCGTTCAGGATATTGGAGGTAGAGCGGTAGTTCTGCTCAAGGCGGATGGTCTTGGTGCCCTTATAGATGCGCTCGAAGTTGAGGATGTTTTCGATGGTCGCGCCCCGGAAGCGGTAGATGCTCTGGTCGTCGTCGCCCACGACGCAGATGTTCTTCTCCGGGCCGGTGAGGAGACTGACGAGGCGGAACTGGGCCACGCTGGTGTCCTGATACTCGTCCACCAGCAGGTATTTGTACTTGTTCTGGTAGAACTCACGGACGTCCTCGTGCTCCGACAGCAGGATGACCGTCTGGTAGATGAGGTCGTCGAAATCGAAAGCACCAGCTTCTTTGAGCTTCCGCTCGTAGGCGGCGTAGACCTTGGCCGCGAGGGCGCCCTTGGTGTCCCGGGCGGGGGTGCGCAGGGCCTCTTCGGGGCTGATGAGCTGGTCTTTCCAGCGGCTCATCTGGTTGATGGCGCTCTTGATGGGGAAGAACTTGTCGTCCACGCTCAGCTCCTTGTACACCGTCTTCATGACCCGCTGGGCGTCGTCGGTGTCGTAGATGGTGAAGCTGCGGGGGTAGCCGATCTCCTCGGCCCAGCGGCGGAGGATGCGGACGCAGGCGGAGTGGAAGGTGGAGGCGAAGACCTCGTCCCCCTCTTCCCCGCCCAGCATCCGGCGCAGGCGCTCTTTCAGCTCTCCGGCAGCCTTGTTGGTGAAGGTGATAGCCATGACGTTCCAGCTGCGGACGGCGTTCTGGCGGAGCATCCCGTCCAGCCACACCGGGGCGTCGGTGCCGGTCATGATGGCGGTGCGCAGGGCCTTCACGTCCTCCTCCGTGACCTCCCGGGGCGTCCATTTCGAGCCGTGGGCCGAGCCGAAGCGGATGAGGTTGGCGATTCGGTTGACCAGCACAGTGGTCTTGCCGCTGCCTGCCCCCGCGAGGATGAGGAGCGGGCCGTCGGTGGTGAACACCGCCTGCCGCTGCATCTCGTTCAGCCGTCCGAACTGCTTTTCGATATAGGTATCACGCAAAGCGCAGAATTGTTGTGCGAGATCTGTTGCCATTGTTTCACCTGTTCTTTTCGTTCATTTCTGGATAAACCACTTGATTTATAGTATATCACATTTCGAAAAAGTTGTACATAATAAGAGGAAACTCGTCGGGGTGGAGGCCCTTCGTCAGAGCGATACTATCGCTGCGCCTGTGGTTCCTCGTCAGCGGCCTTGCCCTCTCAGGCGCTGCGCGCCAAGGCCGGGTTGCGGCTCCCAGCGTCTGCTTCGCTGTCGCTTGCATCCTGCTGGCCGCTGCCCCAACAGCTCCTCCCTGTTTCCGCCGCTGGCGGCAGTCGTCGCTGTTGCCCCCAAAGGGGGAGCCTTTACGCAAAACAAAAACCGCCCCATCGCGGAAAATACCACGATGGAGCGGAGATATTCAGGAAAAGCTTAGCCGAAGATGTTGATGAGGATACCAGCAGCGACGGCAGAGCCGATGACGCCGGCCACGTTGGGGCCCATGGCGTGCATCAGCAGGAAGTTGGAGGGGTTCTCGCTCTGGCCCACCTTCTGAGAGACGCGGGCAGCCATAGGCACAGCGGAAACGCCTGCGGAGCCGATCAGGGGGTTGACCTGACCGCCGGTGAGGATGTACATGACCTTGCCGCAGATGACACCGGCAGCGGTGCCGAAGGAGAAGGCGATGAGGCCCAGCACGATGATGAACAGGGTGCGGTTGTTCAGGAAGGTGTTGGCGGAGGTGGTGCAGCCGACGGACAGGGCAAGGAAGATGGTGATGATGTTCATCAGCTCATTGCCAGCGGTCTTCTGGATACGATCCACGACGCCGCACTCCTTCATCAGGTTGCCCAGCATCAGCATACCGACCAGAACGGCGGCATCGGGCACGATGAGGGAGACGATGATGGCGACCATGATGGGGAAGATGATCCTCTCGGTCTTGGTCACGGTGCGCAGCTGCTTCATCACGACGGTACGCTCCTTCTTGGAGGTCAGAGCCTTCATGATGGGGGGCTGGATGACGGGCACCAGCGCCATGTAGCTGTAGGCCGCGACGGCGATGGAGCCGAGCAGCTCAGGAGCCAGACGGGAGGTGACGAAGATAGCGGTGGGGCCGTCTGCGCCGCCGATGATGGAGATGGCGGCAGACTGCTTCTGGGTGAAGTCCACCAGACCGGTCGCGGCCAGCAGACGAGCGCCCATGTAGGTGCCGAAGATGCCGAACTGAGCGGCAGCGCCCAGCAGCAGGCTCTTGGGGTTGGAGATCAGGGGGGCGAAGTCGGTCATGGTGCCGATGCCGAGGAAGATCAGCGGCGGGTAGATGCCCAGCTTGACGCCCATGTAGAGCATATCGGCCAGACCGCCGTTGTTCAGGATCTCGATCCACATCGGGTGCTCGAGGCCGTCACCGACGAAATACTGCATATGGATGACGCCGCTGCCGGGGAGGTTGGCCAGGATCATGCCGAAGGCCATAGGCAGCAGGATCAGAGGCTCGAACTCCTTGACGATCGCAAGGTAGAGCAGGAAGCAGCCCACGCAGATCATCACGGCGTAGAGCATACCGCCCGGCTCACCGAACCGGGCAAAGCCGGAACTCTGGAAAATACCGACCAGAGTATCAATAAACTGAGTCATGTTTTTCCTCCTGTGTTAAAAGGGCGCGGTGGTGTCGTTGACGCCAGCCTTGCCCCAGCCATTCTTGCCGCGGCGGACTGCCTTCAGCACGTACTTGCCGTTGCCCATAGAGTAGATGGCTGCCATGATGGCTGCCACAACGTCGCCGGGGATGCCTGCCTCCACCTGCGGGGCAGCAGCCTTTGCGGGTGCGGCAGCGGGCGCAGCGGCCTGTTTCACAGGAGCAGCCGGTTTTGCAGCAGACGCAGCCTTGGCGGCTGCCTTCTTGCTGTTCATGGCGTCAAAGATCTTGCCCTCCAGCGTGATGATGGCCATCAGCAGGACGAGGATCAGAAACACCAGCACAATACCGGTTATGGTAACGATCACATCATAACCTAAATCCATGGTCTTCCTCCTAGTTACTTTTTTCTTTGCCGACCGCCGGGCGGACAGCAAAAACCGATTTGAAAGTATTATACAATATTTTCCGGGTCGATTCAACAACTATGAACAAAAATCATGTTCTTCTTCACCAGACTGTGAACAAGCCCTCAGCGGCGGCCCATGCGGGGGGTGGCGTCGGTGAAGCCGGTCTCCAGCTTGTCGCCCATCCGCAGGCTCATGGCCGTGCCCAGCGCCACGCAGTTGACGGGGTCGGGCGAGACCGTCACCTCCACCTTCAGCTCCTGACTGAGGTACTCGGGCAGGCCGTGGAGCTGTGCGCCGCCGCCCGTGAGGACAACGCCGTTGCGGTAGATGTCACCGGCCAGCTCGGGGGGCGTCTTTTCCAGCACCTGATGGGCGGCGGTGCCGATCTGCTCGCTCAGGCGCATGACCGGCTCGTAGAGGTCGGCGGTGGAGACGTTGACCCGGACGGGCAGGCCGGTGAGCAGGCTGCGGCCCTTGATCTCCATCGTCTCGTTGAAGTCGGCCTTCTGGGGGCAGCAGGCCACGTTCTTTTTCAGGTTTTCGGCGGTGCGCTGGCCGATGGCGATGCTGAACTTGTTGCGCACGAACTTGAGGATCTCCTCGTCGTAGTGGTTGCCCGCGACGCGGACGCTGGTGGCCTTGACCTTGCCGCCGAGGCTCAGCACGGCGATGTCGGTGGTGCCGCCGCCGATGTCGATGATCATCCGGCCATCGGGGACGGTGATGTCGATGCCGGAGCCGAGGGCGGCGGCGATCGGCTCATCGATGAGGTAGACCTGACGGGCACCGGCGGCCATGACGGCCTCCACCACGGCGTCGCTCTCGATGCCGGTGATGGCGGCGGGCACGCAGACGGCCACCCGGGGCTTGACCATGTGGGAGCTGTAGACCTGATTGACGAAGCGGCAGATCAGCTCGCGGGTCATGGTGTGGTCGCTGATGACGCCGTCCTTCAGCGGGAAGATGGCGGAGATGTAGTTGGGCGTGCGGCCCACCATTGCGAGGGCCTTGTCTCCTGCCTCGAGCACGCAGTTCTTGCGGGTGTCCACCGCCACTACGCTGGGCTGGTTGAGGACGACGCCCTGCCCCTCCTGCGCGATGATGATGGTCGTCGTACCAAGATCGATACCGATGTCGTTCTGTGCCATAGTCGTGAATTCCTTTCTCTGCTGCCCCATTCTCTATTGCGATCGCCCATCTCCGGGCGAGGGTCATCAAAACACATTATAGTATAGCATATCTGAGGGGAAAAAGAAACCCTTTGCGGGGGGTTGCCCTCTCGGGCACTTTGAGACAGCTCCTCGGCAGCGGCCTTGCCCTCTCAGTCTCGCTCCGCTCGCCAGCTCCCCCAAAGGGGGAGCCATTGGCAGGCCGGGCAACTCTGTGCTGACCGCTGGAAGCTCAATATGGCATAAAATATAGTGCCCTGCTACAGAGGGCAGCAGCTTCAGGACAATATCCTTTGTCAAGCTGTCGTGAATCTCTGTAGCAGGGCACTACTGTTTCCGATAAAAATAAACTTTGCTCGTCCCGCGTGGGCCTCACCGGCACGCCAGTGCCTCTCCCTATGGGAGAGGTGGCATTGCGAAGCAATGACGGAGAGGGCAAGGATGCTCTGGGAGAGGCACTCGCTCCCGGAAAGCATCATATGACCGAAAGACTCTCCGGCGGCAGAGCCTCGGCCAGCAGGGCCGCGAGGCCGCTGTAGCGGAGGTTCTGGCGGACGTTGGACATCATCCGGTTGACGACGTCCCGGCGGCCCACCACGATGCAGAGCTTCCGGCCCCGGGTGACGCCGGTGTAGAAGAGGTTGCGGTAGCACAGGCGGGGCGGCACCTGCGCCGCCGGGAGGATGACCGCCGGGAACTCGCTGCCCTGACTCTTGTGCACCGTGATGGCATAGGCGATCTCCAGCTCGTTGAGGTTCTCGGCGGGGTAGACCAGCCGCCGGTCGTCCATCCGCACCACCATCGAGCGGCTGCGGGGGTCGATGGACTCCACGATGCCGATGTCGCCGTTGTACGCCCCTACCCCCTGCTCTCCGCCGATGCGCTGCCATGTGATCTCGTAGTTGTTGCGCACCTGCATCACCTTGTCGCCCACCCGGAAGACCCGGGCCGCGCTCTGCAATTCCGGCCTGCCCTTCTGGGGCGGGTTGAGCAGGGCCTGCAGCTCCACGTTGAGGGCCTGCGTGCCGGTGGGGCCGAGCTTGGTGGGGCAGAGCACCTGAATGTCCTTCACCGGGTCGAACTGGTAGCTGCGGGGCAGGCGGGTGGTCACGAGGTCGCAGACGAGCTTTTGCGCCGCGTCGCCGTCCGACTCAAGGAAGAAGAAATCGTCCGTTTTGCCGCCCTTTTTCAGCGGCTCGCCCGAGATGATGTGGTGGGCGTTCTCCACGATGAGGCTCTGGGCCGCCTGCCGGAAGATCTCGTTGAGGCAGACTGTGGGCACCAGCCCCGAGCGGATGACCTCGCCGAGGATGTTGCCCGGGCCGACGCTGGGCAGCTGGTCGGCGTCGCCCACCATGATGATGCGGCAGCTGTACCGCAGGGCCGCGATGAGGGCCTGAAACAGCCTGACGTCCACCATGCTCATCTCGTCGAGGATGACCACATCGCATTTGAGGAGGTTCTTGTCGTTGTGGATGAAGCTGACCACGCCGCCGGTGTAGTCCACCTCCAGCAGACGGTGGATGGTGGAGGCCTTGCGGCCCGTCAGCTCGCTCAGGCGCTTGGCAGCCCGGCCCGTGGGGGCGCAGAGGGCCACCCGCTCGGCCTGATCTTCCAGAAGCTGCAGGATGGCGTTGACGGTGGTGGTCTTGCCGGTGCCGGGGCCGCCGGTGAGGACGAGGCAGTTTTCGGTCATAGCCTTCCGGATGGCCTCCCGCTGCAAGGGCGCATAGGCGAAGCCCTGCGCCAGCTCCAGGATCTGGATGTTTTTGTCGAGGCCGTGGACCGTCTGCTTCCCCCGCTTCGTCAGCAGAGCCAGACGGTCGGCGATGTCCTGCTCGGCGGCCAGAAGGTCGGGCAGGTAGATATATTCCGTACCGTCGAAGGTCTTTTCCGCCAGCGTCTCCGCCCCGAGGCAGCGGGCGAGGGCCTCGTCCAGCTTTTCGAGGGGCTGGTGGATGAAGTTCGAGGCCGTGGCCAGCAGCTGGGCGCGGGGCAGGCAGGTGTGGCCGTTGCCCGCGTTGTGGCGGAGGGTGCGCAGGAGGGCGGCTTCCAGCCGCTGGGCGCAGTCCCCTGCCATCTGGTAATACTGGGCGATGCTGTCGGCGTGGCGGAAGTCCAGCTGAAGCGGCTCGCCGCAGAGCAGATAGGGGTTCTGCTGGATGGCCGTCATGGCCCCCGGGCCGAAGGTGCGGAAGACCTCCATCGCCCGGCGGGGGCTGATCTCGAACTGGGCCAGATAGGCGATCAGCTCCCGCATCCCGAACATCCGCTTGAACTCCTGCTGGATGCGGTCGGCCTTGTCCGCCGAGATGCCCGGGATGAGGGTGAGCTGGGCGGGGTCGTTGGCGATGACCTCCAGCGCCGCCGCGCCGAACTTGTCGATGATCTTGTCCGCCGTCCGTGCGCCGATGTAGGGCAGCGACCGGCTGGCGAGGAAGGCGTAGACGGCCTCGAGGTCTTTGGGCATATCGGTCTCGCACTCCTGTGCGTGGAACTGCCGCCCATAGGTGGCGTGGTTCTCGTACCGCCCCCGGCAGACGACGCTCTCCCCTGCGTGAAGCTCCCCCACCACGCCGCAGACCACCGTTACCACACCGCCGCCCGATACCTCGAACACGGTGTAGCCGTTGTCCTCGTTCTGGTAGATGATGTCCTCCACCGTGCCTTCCAGCTGTTCCAGCTCCCGCTCCATCGTCCCGCCTCCTCGTTTTGACACAACTATATATAGTATAGCGGTTTTGGGGGGATTTGTAAATATGGGGGAGCTTTGAAGGCTCTCCCTCTGGGAGAGCTGTCACCGAAGGTGACTGAGAGGGCAAGCCCGTCTCCCAAGAGCATCTACACAGCGATACGCACCGGCTTTTGTCAGAGCGGTGCTATCGCTGCGCTTTTTGTTTTTTCTGTAGCGTCCTAGCCCTCTCCGTCATTGCTTCGCAATGCCACCTCTCCCATAGGGAGAGGCACTGGCGTGCCGGGCCACTTTCCGCTGACCGCTGAAAGCTCAATATGGCGTAAAAAATAGTGCCCTGCTACAGAGATTCACAGCAGCTTGACAAGGGATATTGTCCCGACGCTGCTGCCCTCTGTAGCAGGGCACTACTGTTTCCGATAAAATCAGACTTTGCTCGTCCCGCATGGGCCTGACCGGCCTGCCAATGGCTCCCCCTTTGGGGGAGCTGGCGAGCGGAGCGAGACTGAGAGGGCAAGGATGCTGGCGAGGACTCGCAGGCACAGCGATAGCATCGCTCTGACGGAGAGCCTGCTTATCGCTGTATGGCGGCTCTTGGGAGACGGGCTTGCCCTCTCCGTCATTGCTTCGCAATGCCACCTCTCCCAAAGGGAGAGGCTTGAGCGAAGCTCCCCCTCAATCCTCCACCCGCGCTGCGGCAAGCTCCTTCGTCAGGCGCTTGCGGACGGCGAAGTAGGCCGGGATGAGGAAGAAGCAGGCGAAGAACCATGCCACGGGGTTGGCGATGCAGGCCGCGAAGTAGCCCCAGAGGGGCACGAACCAGCAGCCCACCATGACGCGGGCCACCATCTCGGCCACGCCTGCGAACATGGCAAGGCCCGAGTAGCCCAGACCCTGAATGGTGTAGCGGTAGATGATGAGGACGGCCAGCGGGATGTAAAAGAGGCTGTTCCAGAAGATGAAGCTCCGGGCGTTGGCCATGATCTCCACCTCGCTGCTCTCGAGGAAGAGGCTGATGAGGGGCACGTCCATCACCCGCAGGATGAGGAAGGAGACCACGCTGTAGACACAGCCGATGCCCAGCGCGGTGGTGACGCCCTTGTCCACACGCTTCAGGTCGTGGGCGCCCATGTTCTGGCTGGCGTAGGTGGTCATGGCGGTGCCGATGCTCTCCAGCGGAACCGAGAGGAACTGGGCCGCCTTGCCGCCTGCGGTCTGCGCGGCCACGATGCTGCTGCCCAGACCGTTCACCGCGCCCTGCAGCACGACGCTGCCGATGGCGGTGATGCTGCACTGCAGGCCCATGGGGATGCCCATGTTACAGAGCTTGAGGCAGTGGCTGGCGCTCAGACGGCCCTCTTCCCCGCTCCACTTCAGCTCCGGGTAGTGGCGGACGATGTAGACGAGGCTGCCGATGCCCGCCACCGCCTGACTGAACACGGTGGCGAAGGCCGCTCCGAAGGCCCCCATCCGGAAGATGAGGATGCAGAGCAGGTCGAGGCCGATGTTCAGCACGCTGGCCACCAGCAGGAAGTACAGCGGCCGCTTGCTGTCGCCCAGCGCACGCATGAGGGCGCTGGTGACGTTGTACAGCAGGGTGAAGGGGATGCCCCAGAAGATGGTGCGGATGTAGATGTCCGCGATGTCGATGATGTTGTCGGGGGTATTGGTCCAGACCAGCACCGCCCGGGTCAGGGCCACCGTCACCACCGTGAGCACGGCGGCGAAAAAGAGGCTCAGCCAGACGGTGTTGGCGGTGTAGCGCCGCATCTCGCGGTAGTCCTTCGCGCCGAAGGTCCACGAGATGGGGATGGAGAAGCCGCAGGCGATGCCGTTGACGAAGCCCAGCACCAGATAGTTCAGGCCGCCCACGCTGCCCACCGCCGCCAGCGCATCCACGCCCACGAAGCGGCCCACGATGATGGTGTCGGCCAGATTATAGAACTGCTGGAACAGGCTGCCCAGCATCAGCGGCACCGCAAAGGCAAGGATGAGCCTGAGCGGGCTGCCCTGTGTCATGTCTTTTGTCATACAAAGCCCCTCCCCGGGCGGTCACTTAACATTTCTTTGCCGGATTTTTGCCGACAAAAACGCCCTGCCGGACGAGGGGCAGGACGTTTTGCGTTTCATGAGTGGTATTATACTCAGCTCATCGTGATTTTGCAAGGGGTTTTGGGCAGATTTCTTCGTACAACATTGCTATTTTCTATCGGCGGTTTTTGGTGATTGTGCTCAGGTCAGTTTCCGCGTCCCGCGTGCCGACCCCGAGGGCCGCGGGGTTCGCCGGTCTTATCGCCGTCTCTGCCTGCCTGTGCCCCGCGAGGGCCTGCCTCGGTCTGCTGGGAGGAATCATCCCGCCTGCCCTGCTGGCCGCGAGGGCCTGCAGTATCGGTCTGTTCCTCCGCCGGGGTCTTCTCCGTGAAAGGCTGAATGGTTATCTTTTCCTCGTCCTCAAGAAGCGGTATCCGGATGGAGTCTTCCGGCCCGGGGGCTGCGGCCTGCTCCGGCTGCGGGGCCGTAGTAAGGCTGTCCGGCGAGAGAGTCGGGAGACCGCTGAGGTCACCGACGGAGGGGGCCGGGTCGTCCTTCTTGCTGTCCTGCTTCCCGCCCGCGAGCTTTACGATGTTACCGGTAAATGTCTTCCACACCGTCTGGTCGGAGGCGGGCTTCTTCGGCTGCTGGGCCGTGGTAAGGCCGTCCGGCGAGAGAGTCGGGAGGCCGCTGAGGTCACCGACGGCACCCGTTCCCGGCTGAGTCAGCCCGGGCTGTCCGCTCAGGGAGCCGCCTTCCAGACCGGAGATGACAACTCCCCACCATTGCTCTTTCTCCTGCCTGCGGCGGGCGATGGCCTCCTCCACCCGGGCGGTCTCCTGCGCTTTCTGCTCCTCATCGCCAACGCGGTACACGAGGATCAGTTCCTTGCCGCTTTGGCGCAGGACGGTCTCATCCGAGAATGTTTTTCTATCATATCCCGTCTGCCCCACAACATAGAACCGATAACGCCCCTCCTGGGACAGCTCGAGTTCGAATGCACCATTCATGCCGACCAGATCTTCGATCCGGGCCAGCGGAATGACGGCCTCCATCTCCCGCCCTTCCCCATCAAGGAACCGGATGCGAAGCTCATGGACCTCCTCTGCAAGCTCCCGCAGCGAGTCGCCTGTCATCCAAAAGAGCGAACCGTGGGCATCGAAGCTCAGGACCTTGTTGACCGGGTCATACTCCGCCGTGGCCACGTCACCAAGCTCCTGTGTGCCATCCGGATGGGTGATCACGCCCATGGCCTCGTACATCTGCTTCACACGGCCCGGCACCTCGCCAGCCTGCGTGTCCGGAGCGTCGTCCTCGTCGTCCTCGTCGTCGTTGTTCTCGGTATCATCGGGCTGTTCCGGCTTGTCCGGCTTGTCCGGTTTGTCCGGCTTGTCCGGCTGCTCCGGCTGGGAGGGCGTCCGCCGGTCGTAGCTGTAGTCCTCCATCTTCTTCCCGTCGGGGTCGTAGCGGGTCAGACTGCCGTTGTGGCCGCTGGAGAGGGCGTCATTGGAGATCTCGCCGACATCTCCACCGCCGATGGCCGCAGTCCCGCCGCCGGTGCTGGCGCCCGCCTTGGCCTCCACCTCGGCGTCGCCGGATATGATGATGTGATTGGGGTTGTCGGGGTTGCTGGGCGGCGCATCCGGGTCTATCTCGCGGCCTTCCGTGCCTGCGCCGTCGCCGATGCCAGCCGCGCCGGGGCGGGAGGGATCCAGTTTTTCATCCATATCGCCGCCCGAGGCCGACACCTTGCCGCCGGAAATTTCGATGTCGCGGCCCTGGCCGTACACACCGCCGCCGATACCGGCAGCGCCCTCGCCGCCCACGGCCTCTATCGTGCCGCCGGTGATCTTGATGTTGCTGCCGGTGCTCTCCATTCCGCCGCCGATGCCTGCGCCGCCGTTGTCGCCGCCCTCGGCGGTGAGGGAGCCGTCCTTGCCCTTGTCGTCCTTGATGGTCAGGGTGCCCTCCGACCTGTGGCCGTCCTTCTCGAGGCCCGCATTGTAGCTGCCGCTCTTCAGCTCGTTTTTGCCGTCCAGCTCGATGGTCGCATCTCCATTGCCCTCGACCCGGACAGCAGCTTCGCCCTTATCGCTGACGTCGATCTTCAGGTCGTCGAAGGTGACGTCCACGTCGCCGCCGGAGGTGTCGATGGTGACGGTGTTCTCCTTCGACTCGCCGGTGATGACGGTGTCGGTGTCCTCCACATCCTTCTCGCCCTGTGTGACCCTGTTCGTGCCTTCCGTGCTGCCCGCTTTCACGGTGATGTTGCCGTCGGCGATGTCCCACTGGGCCGCATAGGCCGGGATGCCGGAGCTTACCACGATGCCCGCGATGACGGCGGCGGCTACGCCCCGCCGGAGTGCGCTTTTCAGTCTCATAGTACGCCTCCTTTCGTTCTGTGTATCATGCAATGCCGTCGCTGCGGCTCAGGCGCTCCGTGCGAGGGGAGTAGACCGGAACGAGCAGTGGCTTCTTATCCTCCTCGGGAGCGATGGCCTCAAATTGGGAAGCCAGCTGTTTCAGGGACTCGTCAAGCCCGATTCTCGGCGTTTCCTCTCTCGCAGGCTCGAGCCACCAATCCAAACTCGGGTGGTCGGCCCTTTTTTTCGCGAGTTGGAAGTCCATCATATCCCGCTCTTGTTTCAGTAATTCGTCGAGTTCACGTCTGAGTTCTTCACTCGTTTTTCGCTCTACCTCTTCGTGTTCGTGGGTCAATATCAGCCGCTCCTTCACCTCTGGTATCCACACCGGCACCCACTCCTGATAGCCCTCCGACAGGTCATCCCGCGTTTCGCCGTCCAGCCGGAGGCTGATGTCCTCCCTGTTCTGCTTCAGCTCCACGTCAGCGTCCTCGCCCGCCGCGTCGGCCATCTTGTCCACGCTATAGTGGGTCATGGTGTCCTGATACCGGAAGAAGATGTCCTCCACGCCGTCCTCCCGGAGGCTGGGGATGTCGGTGGTGACGGTGGAGCGGGGGGCGGCGCTCTCAATAAGCACCGCACCCCTCGAGGTGAGATCCTCTCCGGCGTCGGAGGCCTTTACGCTGCCGACCATGGGGCCGATGCCGCTTTCCGTGACCCCCGAAAGGTCCAGCTGCTGGATGGTGACCCGGCTGGAAAAGAAGCCCTTGACCACCATGCCGCCGGGCAGGGGTTCGGGGGCATTCTCCTGTGCCGGAGGCGGGACGTCATCGTCGTCGTCCTCGTCCTCCTCCGGCTGGGGCGTGGGGGTGGAGGTGTAGTCGTAGCCCATCCCCTCCATCACGGTGCCGTCGGGGCCGTAGCGGGTCAAGCGTCCTCCCGTTACCTTGTGGTCGGCGTCAGAAAGGTTCTCCGTGGGCACTTCGCCGTACGTTCCGCCGATGGCCGGGGCCTTGGCGTCCGTCATCATCTGACTCCCCGCCTTGGCCGTCACCTCGGCGTCGCCGCAGATGTAGAGTTTTCCCGGGTTCGGGTCGTCGGTGTCGTCCGACGCGCGGCCTGCGCCGTCGCCGATGCCTGCCGCGCTGCTCCCGCCCACGGCCTCGATGGTGCCGCCCCGGATGGTGATGTTGCTGCCGGTGCTCTCCTTTCCGCCGCCGATGCCTGCGCCGCCGAAGCCTGCGCCGCCGCCGTCGCCGCCCTCAGCGGTGAGGGAGCCGTCCTTGCCCTTGTCGTCCTTGATGGTCAGGGTGCCCTCCGCCTCGTGTTCGTTCTTCTCGAGGCCCGCATTGTAGCCGCCGCTCTTCAGCTCGTTGTCGCCGTCCAGCTCGATGGTCGCATCGTGGTCGCCCTGCACGGTGACGGCGGCTTTGCCCGCATCGACTGGGCTGTCACCGCTGCCATCCACCTCGGCCTTGCCGCTGACGTCGATCTTCAGGTCGTCGAAGGTGACGTCCACGTCGCCCTTGGAGGTGTCGATGGTGACGGTATGCTTATCCGACTTGCCGGTGATGACGGTGTCGCCCTCATCTTTTACGAAGTCGTTATCGCCCTGCTTGACGTTGTTCGGCCCTTCGGCGTCGCCCGCCTTCACGGTGATGTTGCCGTCGGCGATGTCCCATGTTCCCGCATAGGCCGGGATGCCGGAGCTTACCACGATGCCTGCGATGACGGCGGCGGCTACGCCCCGCCGGAGTGCGCTTTTCAGTCTCATAGTCTGTCCTCCTCTGGTCTGTTCGTCATTCGAGAACCGGTCTTTTCTGATGCAAATTTACCAAAAAATCAAGAGGATGTCAATAAAACCTGCGCGAATGGGGGTGTTTTCGGCGTGAACAACAAAAAAGCCCTCCCGAGCGGGGAGGGCCATAGCCTATCTTATTCGGAGTAATGCGCCAAAAACTGCTTCGTGCGCTCCTCCTGCGGGTGGTCGATGAGCTGGCGGGCCGGGCCTTCCTCCACCACGACGCCGCCGTCCATGAACAGGATGCGGTCGGCCACGTCCCGGGCAAAGTGCATCTCGTGGGTGACGATGATCATGGTGGTCTTGCGGTCGGCGAGGTCGCGCAGGACGCGGAGGACTTCGCCGGTCAGCTCGGGGTCGAGGGCGCTGGTAGGCTCATCGAAGCAGAGGATGTCCGGGTGGAGGGCCAGCGCACGGGCGATGGCCACCCGCTGCTGCTGGCCGCCGGAGAGCTGATGGGGGTAGTGGCCCGCCCGCTCCGACAGGCCCATCTGGGCCAGCAAATCCCGGGCCTGCGCCTCGAGGCGGGCGTGGACGGCCTTTTTGTCGGCCTTGTAGCCGGGCTGCTCCCGGGCCAGAAGCTCCCCCGCCAGCATCACGTTTTCCAGCGCGGTGTACTGGGGAAAGAGGTTGAAGTTCTGGAACACGAGGCCGAAGTGGAGGCGCTTTTTCCGCACCTCGCTCTCCCGCTGGGTGGCGGGGTCGGCGGCGTCCCACATGGTCTCGCCGTTCACCCGGATGACGCCGGTGTCGGGCCGCTCAAGGAAGTTGAGACAGCGCAGAAGGGTCGTCTTGCCCGAGCCGGAGGAGCCGATGATGGCCAGCGCCTCGCCCTGCTCGAGGGTGAGGGAGATGTCTTTCAGCACCTTCGTCTCCCCAAAGTTTTTCCCGATGCCGGAGGCTTCGAGTAATGCCATAGTTTATATCCTCCTTAGCAGCGGAAATAGTCCATCTTCTTCTCGGCCCAGTCCAGCAGCAGCGTCAGCGCGCCGACAAAGACGAGGAAGAAGATTGCGGTCGAGAACAGCGGCCAGATGAGGCCCTTGGCGCTGTATTCCTTCGCCATCATGATGATCTCCTTGTTGGCGATGACGTTGGCCAGCGAGGTGTCCTTCACCAGCGTGATGACCTCGTTGCCCATGGGGGGCAGGATGCGCTTGACCACCTGCAAGAGGGTGACTTTAAAGAAGATCTGGCTCTTGGTCATGCCCAGCACCTGCCCGGCCTCGGTCTGGCCCTTGGGCACAGCCTCGATGCCGCCGCGGTAGATCTCGGAGAAGTAGCAGGCGTAGTTGATGGCGAAAGCCACCACCGCCGCCACCAGACGGCCCGAAGCGCCGGAGGGCCAGGGGTTCGTCATGCCCAGCAGGCCCGGGCCGAGGTAGATGACGATGATCTGGAGCATCAGCGGGGTGCCCCGGATGACCCACACGAAGGTCTTGACGGCGCCCCGCAGCGGTGCGCACCGGCTCATGGAGCCAAAGGCCACCACGAGGCCCAGCGGCAGCGAGAAGAGCAGCGTCAGGAAAAACAGCTCACAGTTGAGCGCGAATGCGCCGGTCAGACGCTCGAGAATCACAGTCACAGGATCACTACACCTATCTTATTATAATAATGTATCTCAGTCGGCGAGGGTCAGGCCGTACTTGTCGGCCAGCGCCTGCATGGTGCCGTCGGCCTTCAGCTCGTCGAAGGCGGTGTTGACAGCGTCGGGGACGTCGCTGCCCTTGCGGAAGGCCACGCCGTACTCCTCCACGTTCAGCTCGTCCACCATCTTGAGGTCGGCGTAGTCGGTGCCCTCGCCGATCATGGCAGAGGCCAGCGTCAGGTCAAGGATGGCGGCGTCCGCAGTCCCGGCGGCCACCTCCATCAGGCAGTCGGTCTGGACAGACTTTGCGATGTAGTCGGCCTGCGAGAGGTCGGCGTTCTCGGTGATGGTGGTCTCGCCTGCCGAACCGGCCTCGGCCACCACGGTCTTGCCGATGAGGTCGGCGGTGGAGGTGTAGTCGGTGCCCTCCTTCACCACGACCACCTGCGCGTTCTTGACGTAGGGCTTGGTGCAGGCCATGTTCTCCTCGCGGTCATCGGTGAGGGTCAGGCCGTTCCAGATGCAGTCGATGCTCTTGGCGGCCAGCTCGGTCTCCTTGGTGTCCCAGTTGATCTCCACGAACTCCGGCTCGACGCCCAGCTTTTCGCAGACGGCGGTGGCCAGCTCGGTGTCGAAGCCGGTAAAGCTGCCGTCGGCGTCGGTGTAGTTCATCGGCTCGTAGACGGTGTAGCCGACGACCATCTTGCCGTTGGAC
>ENA-OXEC01000354-OXEC01000354.1-human-gut-metagenome-genome-assembly--contig:-NODE-354-length-21657-cov-54.9556_pt1 | contig 21657 bp, 33 predicted proteins | sample MGYA00249351_ERZ652235 | MGnify/ENA primary metagenome ERZ652235 (study PRJEB26925, sample SAMN05826906) | human gut metagenome | biome: ENVO:2100002; feature: ENVO:00000062; material: ENVO:00002003...
GTACTTTAAGTATTCTATTATTTTTTCCATCTTTCTTACCTCTTTTCTTAATTTTAATATAAAAATAAGCATAATAAAAAGGTCCATATGACCTCTAAATTATGCTTTCATTTATTAATTTTTGAACTATTATTTACTGCATCTTTTAAACCTATTGCGTAGCTTTACTTGCAATAATTTCTTGCTTTTGTTCTTCTGTAATCCATCTAGCATTAACAAATACATCTAAATTACTTTCTGTGTAAAGTCCTAATAAATAGTATTCTTTAATATAACTAAGCATTTGTACTACCTCCTGCTAATTGTAATAATATTTGTGCATTTAATTGCTTCTGTTGCTCTAATTCCAGTTGCATATTAGCATTATCTTGCAATAATTTAGCATTTAATATTTGTTGTTCTGTTGGTTGCTGTACTGGTGTATGAAATAAACTTTCCTTTTCTTCATCAGTTAACTCTACAGGCTTATCGTCTATAAGCTTATAATTGCATCTACCTTGTGAATCTCTTAATGGTTTTTCACCATTTTCTATATCAAAGTAATTACCTTGTGGATGGGCGTATTTGTCACCGCTTTCGCCCTCATCAATTTTAATCCAACCATTGATTTCTTGTAAGTGAATGCTCGATTGAAGTTCTGTGATTTCATTGTTTTCATTTAATTTTGCGTAAACTATAATTTTATTTTCCATAATCAAACCTCCTAGTATATTTCTGCATCTGATTCCCAACCTGATATTTCACATATTAAATTAGGTACTACTGTAAAACTATCATCTTTAGCATGTACATCTATACACCCAAAACCATCTATCCCATTTGCATATATAATTGCATTTAAATTAATTTCTGATGAAACTACTTGTATAGTATTTTTTTCATCATTGTAACCATAAATAGTAACAGTTGGGGCAACTCTTTTTGTAGCTTTATAATTAATATCAGTATCAATCCTAAGCGAGTCACCCCCAACTATACCTCTTATTTTATGATTACTTTTTTCATAATACCTTTGACATAAGGTAAGCTCTTCACCATATGGTCGTGGGATGAATGGAGTTGCAACTGAACCTAGTTCTAATTTTATATTTTTAAACCTTATAAACAAATTATCACTGAGATTTAATTTATTAGTATCATCTATTCTAAATATATCTATTCCTAACCAATCATCGGCACTTAAATCACCGACATCTAATTGACATTGTATTCTTTTTTCAACTTCGTTTGCATTTTCATTGTATGCTTTTTTAGTTTCATGTCCGCCATTACCAGGATGCCAAATTCTAACATAAGGATTTATATTTACTCCTGCACTCGTGCTAACATCAAACGATATAGTTACAGTCTTATTTGCAAGCAAGCTCTTTAATTCCTTAGTTAATTCAAGTCTTTGCATAAGATATATTCTTTGATTTGATACCAATTTCATCTGTAATCCACCATCTGCATGTTTAGTAACAATTCCGTCATCATCTCCAGATATATCGTATATCCATCTATCTGCCGTATACCCGAATGCTGTAAAACTAGTACCCCTTTGCCATATCTCTGGTCCTCCATTAATCAAAAGATTAGGATTCGCTTTTTCTTTCAAGGACGTATTAACTTCTCCTGCCCATTTATCTATTTTATCTGAATTAGAATTGACTCTTTCTACATCATAGCTATCATCAACACTATCCTTACTTAAATTTAAATTAGTGGTGTATGTCCCTTGATAATCACTCATTTATTAACACTTCCTCTCTTAATTGTTTATGTGTATATTGATTTAATTGTCTATGTGTAAATCCTGAAAGTATTTTATGACTGTTATAAAGTAAAGATAAATCAATAAGCATATTTAAAGGTGACATTTTTTCTAACATTAACTCAACTTCTTCATATGCCTTTTTAGAAATTAGATCAACTCTTACTTTTATTATTTCATTATCATAATCAATATTTAATGTATATCCATTTTCTCCACATAAAGCTTTTAATTTATTTTTCAAAACTCTATATGTGTATGGTAATTTTTCTATTTCTCTAGATAACAATCTAAACTTTCTATCATCTAAAGTTTCAGTATTTTTAGGTTTAATGCTAAGCATATTCTCCCTATGAGCAACACCATATTCATCACTAGAACTTATAAATTGATTATTCTGTGCCCTTTCTATTTCTGCCCACAGCATATTTATTTCGGGGTTAAGTGCTTTAGAAATCTGTTTTTGTTCTTCTGCATCTGCAAGCACTGGTGGAATATAGTCTAAAATACTAATTACTCTGCTCACTTACAGTCCCCCTCTTAGGAATATTGTCAGCATCCAATACAAGATTTTCAGCTATACTATTTATTTTGGTATCAGCAATATCAAGTATTCCTTCGATATTCAATAATCTTGTTTCAATTTGACTTATCCTTACTACTAAATTATCATTATCAGACCATGTCTTTTTAAGTTCAATAAAATACTCATCTATAGTAGCATTTATATAGTCTTTAACATCATCAAAGGAATATCCACCTTGATATGTTAGATTGGTTGAAATATTAATTTCTGTTTCATTTACTGAGCTGATAACTACCTTATGTCCTATTGGCGCAAGTCCAATTCCTTCACCTTGATTTTCTATTGGATCTACTTGCTCCTGTATACTAGATATAAATTCAGTCGTTGGTTTTTGCCATGTTGAAGTAATAACAATAATTTTTATAAACTTATTACTTTCTGTAACTCTATAAATCTTTATACCACCTACACCACTTATATCATCTTTAAACATCTTTTTATAATCTGCTCTATTCCCGCCAAAAGCTTTGCTATCATAACTTTCAAAATAATCTTTTCGTAACTCTTCTGTACCCTCTTCATCTTCTCCAGGTATTAATAATTCAGTTAATTTAGCACTTGTTAACCCTTGTATATGATCTATAGGAATCATATTTCCGAACGTACCATTTCCAATAGTTCCAAGTGTTTCACATTGTAACTTATAGGTATGTTCAGTATCATTTATTAGTTCAATGATTCTATAACTTAAACTATCACAAGTAAATCTTGAACCAATATCTACAACAATATCAAATTTTCCTTTTAATACTGCATAAGTAGCATTTGTAGGTGTAATCCCTCTTTCTGCTGCTCTCTTAATTAAAAATTCTCGACTTGCTGTATCAGCAAAGGTTTCACTTAACAGTCCATCTAATGCAATATACATATTTTGAAGCTCAACGCAAACCGCTGCTACTGGAGTATGAATAGGTCCTCCTTCTCTTGTATCAAATCCACTATCTACTCTTGCAAGACTTCTATTCACTAATAAATCATAAGTGATATCTTCATACATTAAATGTCCACCTCCTTCTCACTATCAACATCACCAAACTTTGTATGAACGGTAAAATATAAAGTCACCTTATTCTTAACCTTCTCATAAGAAAAAGCATCAACACTATTGATACGATCATCTTGTGTCAATGCTTCTGTTATTCTTCTTTGTAACTCTGGATAAACATAAGTTATATCTTCACCGAATAAATCCTTCGTTTCTACTCCATAATTCCAACTATATATTATATAATCATATTTTTCAGTATTTAGTCTTAAATAAATAGCTTGTTTTACTGCTTCGAGTTCATCTATTGTACCATTAATTCTATTTGTATTAGCATTTAACTTAAATGTTTTGCTTGGTACTTCTGTAAACTCTATTCTTGTTGTGTCTAATGTTGAACCTGGTATCATAATTATCACATCCTATCTAATACAAGATAATCCTGTCCACCTTGAAATCTTATTAAAATAACTTTTTCTCCTACTTTAAGCTCATTATTTATTATTATAGTTTTGTTTACTCCATCCATAGTAATATTTTCTTTATAATTGGTAACATTTCTACTTAGTACAAAAAATTCTTTAGGAAGAATTTTAAGATTTTCTACTTCTATACTTAAAGGATTTATAGTCTTTACAGTTCCATAAGTGATATTTACTGGTTTGCTTTCCATAACTGCTTGTAATGCAAGTTTCTTTATATTTTCATTAAAATTAGCCATCTACAAAATACACATCCCCTCTTAAAGTCAGGTCCATTGTATGTTCACTTTCATTAAAAGTATGTTTTGCTTTTTCTACTAGCATATAATTATTCAATTTGAAATCCCCAAGATCTAAAATTACAACAACACTTGTGCCAGCTCTTACTCTTACATCTCCTGGGACATTACTTATAGATAAGTTTTTAGTTTTCTTATTGTATAGCTGTAATAATGCATCACATTTAGCTTGTGGATTAGTTACACTATCATCTATTTTCTCAAGATATTGTAGCAATCCCCATTTATTAATGTTTCCGGAATCTTTACTTATATATACATCACGTTTTCCGGTGTCCTCATTATCATAAGTCAGTTTAATTTGATTATAAGTATTAGAATCTATAGAACTTGTATACGAGTAGTTTTCTGCTGTTTCTTCGTCAATAAGTATATTAATCTTCATATTCTCAATATTTTTAAGTGTTAGCTTTCCAAAGTCATCATATAAAACATAGATTTTCTTTTTATTCTGTAGAGTAAAATCTAAGGCATTCTGGACCATATCAAATAATGTTTTATCTTCTTCAAGTCTTTTAGGAATAATATATTCCGTATCATCAAGTGTACCAACATTTAAATTAAACATTACTGCTAATTCCTTAAGCATTTCATTTGCCTTTTTGTTTACATAGTAATAAGTATCCTTATTCTTAAAATATCTTAATTGATCATAAGCAGTAATATTATAAAATCCTTCTTTATCAATTTTAAAAGTGAATATAAAACCAAAGAAAACATTTTGCCCATCTTTCTTTATACTTACCGAATTACCTTCTTCTATATTTAAAACAGAATCTTTATAAATTTTAAATGTAACTTTGCCCGGACTTCCTTTTCTTTCTGTTTCCCATGTTATTCCTTCCTCTACTACAGGATAGTACATTGTTTCTTTGTTTGTTATTATTATTTCATGACTCATTTAATCACCAACCTTATGAGAATCTAATGACTTGTCCTGCATATATTAAATGAGGATTCTTTATATTATTGAGTTCTGCAATGCTCCAGTATTTTGAACCATCTCCCAAATACCTTTTGCAAATATTCCATAAACAATCACCACTTTTTACTGTATAAGGTGGTATTGTACTTGTATTTACTTTAGGTGGAGTTTCTTCTTTTGCAGGTATAAAAATAACTCCAGAACTACTGCTAGCCGCAATAGTAGTCTGAAGCTGAACAACCTTTGTACTAAATAGCTTATATTGCTTTAACTTAATCGATGCTGTAACATCAAATCCCTCTTTTGCATCCTCTATAATACTATAGTCTTCAAGAGAAACTGTTATATTGGTACTAAATAAATCTTTTCCTTTAGGTAACTCTCTGCTTACAATAAATTGAAACGCTGTTTTATTTGATTTTAGCTTTTCAAATTTATCTAAAAAGTATTTTGCATTTTTAAATTTACCACTTTTATAATCTGCAAATGGATATTCAACATTTGGAAGTAATAAATCAAAACTTATTTCTGTAAGTCCTTGCGATTTTAAAATACTAACTTCACCATCATTTATTAGTGTTACTGTCTTATTTTTATTTGATATTTTAGTAGTCATTTTTGAAGGTGGTACAGGAAGCAGTACTTTATCTATATAAAATTTATAAGCCATTATTCATGTACCCCCTCTGCACTAATATTCATCTGCTCTTCTACTTTTATAGCCAGTGTGTCAACTATGCCATCAATGTCAAGATCACTATTAACTGAATTATAATTAGTCATATCAACTTTTATTTCTGCTGTAGTAAATCTATTAATAACTTCTTGTTCTGCAATATCTCTCATATACTTCAAATCTTCTTCTGTTATATCTAAAGCATCTTTCATGGCTCCAGTGTTTTTAGCAGTATCTCCAGCACCTTGACTTGCTCCTTCAGCTGCATCTAAAAGAGATTGGTAATCTGTATTATCAACTCCTGAATCAAATAAATTACTTAATTTAGAATTTGCTCCCCAATTATAGCCTGCCATAGCTGCTCCTGCTACATCTTTATATTTCATTCTATCAATAGTTTTATAATTCTCTGGAGCATCTCCTAACCAATTTTGTAAATTATCTTTAGTACTTTGTAAGCTACTTGTAATACTATCAATATGACCTATTTCAGTTCCTACCCCAATATGAAGAAAACTCTTTACGCTATCTGGTAATATATTCATAAAAGCATTCCAAGCTCTTATTGCTCCATTAACCCCATCTATAACACCATTAGCTAAATTAGTAGCAAAGCCATCAACTCCCTTTGTCATTGCAATACATGAATCCAGTACATTAGTTGCTAAATCTACAAATAATTTCTTAACAGAATATACAGGATTATTAAAAACATTCATTAAAAACTCTGCTACACTCGCTATAATGTTATAAATAAAAACAAATTTATTATAAATTAATGCTCCTAAAGTAGTAAAACAAGCTGCCACTATTCCAGTTGCACTTATATTAGTGCCTTTCCATCTGTTTATTGCTGCAACAGCTAAATAAATAACTGTTATTAGAGCAATTATCGCTAATGCAATCCATGTTACTGGACACGCCCATAAACTAGCATTAAGGATATTTTGTACAGTTGTCCATACTGCTGTAGCCGCTGCCACTCCATAAGTACCAATTGCATAGACTCCTATTGCTGCAGCTATCCCCAAGACTATTGGACCAATAATATCAAGGTTATTTGCAATCCAATTAATTGCTGTTAATATAGGTTGACTCGCCATTAAAACAGCATTTGAAATTGTAGTCCATACCTGTGCCCATGTCATAGGCATACTTTCAAATTTAGCATTTGTTTCATCAGCTGCTGCAAACATTGCCTTCTTTACTATATCGGCTGTTATTTCTCCTTCGCTTGCTAAATCTTTTAATTCACCTATCGGCTTACCTATGTAATCAGCAACTGCTTGCATTACATTAGGTGCTGCTTCAAAGACTGCATTAAATTCCTCACCTCTAAGAACTCCACTTCCTAAAGCTTGTGTTAATTGAAGCGTAGCTGAACTCATTTCCTCTTGACTAGATCCTGCAATAGTAAACATCTTATTTAATTGCTCTGAAAAAGCTATTACTTCCTCATTGCTATTAAATGCATTTTTTGCTCTATTACCTAATTGTGCTACTGCATTAGCTGTATCAGCATAAGATGCTCTTGAACGTTGTGCAGATTGATATATCATTTCCTGTAATTCAGCAGTACTCTGTAACCCATCATTCATCATATTAAGTCTTGCTGTAGTTTGAACAAATTGATCTGATGTATTTACCAATGCTTTAATTCCTTGAAATCCTAGATATGCACCAGCTAACGATCTTACCTTTCCTAAAAGGTTATCTGTAGAATTAGCGCCTTCTTTAACTTCATCATTAAATTTCTGCTGATTATTAGTTATGTTGATTATATTTGTACTTATCTTATTTACTGTAGCATTTACCTGCATTAGATTATTTTGAGTATTATTAATATTATTATTTATATTAGAAACTGCTTGATTGGCTGAATTTAAATCTGTTTTTAAATTACTTCCAACATTAAAATTAACATCTCTATTCATTACATTTTGTAAAGCTTCAAATCTATTTACTGCTCTATCTATTCCAATATACAAATTATTTAACGCACTACTAAATCTATCCTGCACCTCTATTGCACTGCTAATTGTAGCCATATTGTACCTCCTTCCTATTTTAGTTATAAAGAACTAGATTCTAATGTCATCTTCATCTTTTAGACTTTCTTTCAATCTCATCCTGTTTCTCTTTTTCTGCTTTTACTCTTATATCTATTGAAGCTATTACAATAGCCTGTTCTCTATCTCCCATATTAGCGAATTTGCTAGGCTCCCAATGAAATTTGTGGAGACAATAGTAAGCATAATTAAACTCACTATCGCCTCCATTTATTAGTTTTTTGCTTCTTCAACCAAATCTTTTTTAGTTTCAAATCCATTAATTTTTTGTATGAATCCTAATAATTCTTGATATTCACCTGAATTATCTACCATTTCCATTAATAGATCTTCTGGAGTCCTTACCTCATATGAATCTTGTAACTCTGCATTATATAAATCTGGCTCAACACAACTTGCAACAGCTAACTTTGTTAAGTATTTATTAGTATTAAATTTAGGTCTGAACATATTAGGTTTTCCAGTTACTTGTACATCTATAGTACAATCTTCCCTAAGTGCTTCATCTTCTTTCGCTGAAATTCCTTTCCATTCAAATTCTACTGGTTTGCCTTCCTCATCTAATAAACTTGTTGTAGGTGCATATTTAACACTTTCTCTTTGTTTTTTATTTCCTTTTAAAAATAGTTTTAAATTACTCATTTTCATTCTCCTTTTCATTCATAATATGATAGTCTGTTTGCTTTTCCAAAGTAACCATAAAGTTATATGGTATTGTTATTTTTAATCTTATTTCGCTTGTATTTGGCTCAGTGTCTGCTGCTAATTTTTCTGAATGGTCAATTAAGTGTTGACCTATTATTTTATAGCAATTTTCTGTTTTCTCTTTTAATGTTTTTCCTTTAAGAGTATTAATATCTAATATTTTAGATACATCAAATTTTTCTTCCATAACTAACAACTCCAATATTTTTATAATTTAAAAGAGCACCAAAGTGCTCTTATTACTCCATGCCATCAAGTAAAGAAAATTCTTCTGGCATTTCCCAATCTTCAAATGTTCCGCTTATTTCTTCATCTAAGTACTCTGCATCTGCATCAAACTTTGCTAATATACCACTATCTAAATTACAATCCTTATGGATTATAGTTTGTCTGCCAACACTAGATGTTGGATCTTCGTTAGTAACTTGAATATCAAAATAAATGTCTTCTCCAAGTTCTTTGAATCTGTATAATAATTTTCTCATTATTGATTGATTATAATGGGCTGTTCCTTTAAATGTGTATTTACATCCTGTAGCTTTATTCCCTTTGCTTACTTTACCTAATATCGGAACTTCTGTTTTTGTTTTCTCCATACTTGACTCAAAATTTATAATCTGCATGAAGTTATATCTTCTATTTTCTATAGTTACAAAGCACTCAGCTTTTGATCCACTTATTGCATCTTTTCCATTCATTGTTCTTTGTTTAGCCATCTTCTTTTATCCTCCTTCTTTTCTATTTTACATAAACAGCCATATAAAGTTGTCCCATAGCAACTGTTGGATTAATAGTTTGAGTTAAAAGAACAGCTCTCTTAGTCTCTCCCTTTTCAACAATGACATTGTCAGAACTAAAATCTTGTATAGCTCTTATTTTTTCTAATTTTTTATCTAAATCAACTATGTCATTCCATAATGAAACTCTTCCACTTTGGTCATTAGGATATTCGCCTATATATTTTTCATTAAATAAAGTTGCTGTATCATTTGCAACTTGGTCAAGAACTCTCATAACTTGATTACTAGAGAAATCTTCCCCTTTTTCAGTTGTATAAGTAATTAATGTATTTATGTCATTTAAGACTCTTACATCATCACCTACTTTATGGAATATAAATTTACCTGCTTTAATGCCTGCAACTAAATCTGATTGTTTAGCGGTTGCGTTAACAGTAAATTCTCCATCATACTTTTTATTTTCTACTGTTTTATTAACAGCACATCCACCTTCTGCACCTACTGTCCAATATATAAGTGAACTTTCTAATTCTCCAGAATCCAATACTTTATTATCTACAGAAATAATTCCTTCATAATCTGCTTTTTCATACTTATAAAGAACTGTTTGAAATTTAGCCCCTACTTCATCTCTAAGTCTTTTTGTAAATGCTACAAATAAACTTTTTATTTGATCTGTAGTACTTAGGCAACCAAGAGTATTAAAGTTATATGCTTCAATTGCATCTAAAAAAGCTTGATATTCTGTTCCGGTTACTGCTTCGCCATTTGTTCCACCTTCAAGAGCAATTCCTGCTGTGGCTTCTAAAGCTTCACTTTTCCATTCTCCTATATAATCATTTGGGACTAAATCTTTAATAGCTGCTACAGTTTGTGTTTCTATTTCTTTATTTCCATAAAGCGTTGTTACATTATACTTTGATCCTTCATCTATATCTGTTGTTATAACAATCTTAATATCATTTCCTTTTACACCACTATACTTAGCAGTTGCAAACTTATTGCTTGCTTTGACACCTTTATTCAGTTTATAAGCATATAGTACAGTTGCATTTTTAAATAGATCTCTTAATCCTTTTAATTTATCATCATCATATGAATAGCCAAAAATCTTTAAAGAATCCTTTTGAAAATCTTCTTGTGTTACTGTAAATACTTGTTCATCTGGGCCCCAATCTAATTCCATTGGCAATGCAACATATCCTCTGTCAGATAAATTAGTACTTGCTCTAGCTGCACTTATAAAATTTATATAAGCACCATTAAGCACTTTATTTTGTGTTAGCCATGTACCTCCACCTAATGCCATCTATTTCACTGCTCCTTTCATAAAATCATTAATTAATTCATCTACTTCAGTTATTGAATACTGTGTATCATCTTTAAGCAGTGCATTAATTAAATCCTGTTTATCAGAATACTTTTTACTTTTTAAAATTTTCTGCTTAGAATATTTATTATCATCCATAACAAGTTTAATTTCTTCTTCTCCAACTTTTGTTGTAGTCTTAGCCAAATTAATCGCCTCCTAACTTCTGTTTTATAGTTAAGCTTCCCATAGTATCTATAGGCTCAGTTTCCTTTTTAACAATCATATTGAAATTAATAAAAAAATGAAGTACATTATCAACTATTTCAGCATTAATACTTGTGCCTCTTACCAAGCTGTTATCAACTGTAATGTATTCTAATGCTGTAAATAGCCTTTCTGTAACTTCATTAAGTTGATTATTTATTGTACTTATTCCATCTACTAATTCAGTATCTGGAAAGAAATGAATATCAAAAGGATATTTCCTCTCATATCTGTTTCCTACTAGCTGCTTTGAACTAGGTTTTAAACTGAAAATAAAAAAACAAGGTTCTTCTAAACCCTGCTCTACATTTTCAGTATGAATTATATATCCTTCATTTTCTGAATTAAATTCGGCATCTAGTGCCTGTGATATTCCTATTATTATTTTATTTAACATCAAAGCACCTCTTTAATTCTTCCCATACTTTAGCAGTAACAATACTTGGTATCTGCATTTCAATTTCATTTATAGATAAAGTCATCATAAATCTGCCTTTAACCCAGCTTTTCTTTAATTTCTTTCCTATAGCTGGTACAAATCTTCCTGGTGTCTGCCTATGGCCATACTCAACATATGAAGCGTATTCTACAGGATTAATAATCTCAATAGTATACGAATTACCTTTTTGAGTTATCTGTCCTATTGCCCATCCATTTCTTAACGTTCCTCCAGTTCTTCCATCTGTGTATTGCCCTACTGGTGTTTTCTGCTTAATTCTTCTAAGTAATCGCATAGCTATTTCATTTGCAATCTCTTTTGTAAATTCATTAGCAACACCATCTTTTAAAGCATTTACATTTTCAGCTAATTTTTTTAACTCTGAAAACTCACATTTTCCCCATCTTCCCATTAAGCATTACCTGCCTTTTCTAAAACTATCTCTTGATGTGATGAATAAATCGCAGGCTTTCCACTATGTTTAAATTCTGTGGTCCTACCATCATAAGTTATAATAATTTTAGAACCTTCCTTAATTTCAATTTCAGGTGCTATAAATAGCTTAATAGTTTGTTGAACTGTAGCATTAGCTTCACTCTGATTGGTAGATTTAACACTACTATAAGACAATCTACAAGGCTGATTTTCTAATACTATTGTATCTTTTTTACTTGTAACCTTAGTTACTGGATCTTTAACTGATTTAAATTCCTTAATAGTACAAATATGTTCATACTGACTTTCAATAGCTTTCCTATGTGCTTTTCTTGCTTGTAAAATAGCTTTCTTCATATTACCACACCAACTTTCTATATTTATTAAGTTGCTTTTTATAATCCTTTAGCAAACTATCTTTAAACTCTGTAGCATTGCTCCTAAAACTTGTACTTGTATCACCTTCTGATATAGATGAAATAGAACCCAAAGGATTACTTTCATCCCCTAGGTTCTCATTTCTATATAAATCTAAACACATTCTATAAGCTGTATTAATTAGACCTTGTGGCAACTCCTCTATATTACAATGATTAAATATTACTTCTTTGACATTATCCATAGTGAATTCAAGAATAACATCTTTTGATGTATCATCTAATTCAATTCCTAAAAGAGCTTTAAGTTTATCTACCTCCATAAGATCACATCCTATTTCTTAATTTTAGCAATTACAACTTTAGACGTATTACTTAAAGCTGCAGCATAATGTTTATCAGCAGAAATGTCTGTTTTTCTACTTAATGATACTCTATCAGTTTCAACATTTGTATCTCTCTTTAAGTATATTGTTAATGCTGGAGCATCTTCTTCACTTTCTGCATCATTATTTAATTTAACAATAGGGTTAAAATAACATTCAGTTGAAACCTTAGTGACTTTATCACCAACCTTTGCAGTTGGAAGAGTTTTTATAACTTTAGCTAAATCAATTGTACTTGTATCATTACCACCTGATGCAACAATACTTAAAGCACCTGCTGAATCAAATTTATACCATTCTTTATATGTCACAATCTTCTTAGATGGTACAATTCTAGTATTGGCAATTCTTCCAATTTCACCAGTCATTATAACATTCATTCCAACACCATATTTATCAGCACTTATAAAATTTGCATCTTTTCTAAGTTTTGTAACCTGCTTAGGAGATACAAACATAACCTTTTCTGTATTTACTTCTTCATTAAATATGTCTATTGCATCAACTATACTTTCATAATTTATTTGAGCTCCTGAACCATCATATGCTAATTGTGCATAATATAATGCATCTAAACAATCACTATCAATTTTTGAAGCAACTGCCTTTGCTAGTTGTGAATTTGTTTCTCCAATAGGATTGCCATAGCCACTTAAAACTGCTTCATCTGTTAATTCAACTGCTTTCATAGCCTTTTTAACAGTAACTTGTGTAGTGCTAGTTGATAATTTAACAGTTTCTGCTGCAACACCTTCTGCTACGTCTACTGCGTCTCCTATATATGCATATTGTGGAATAGTAATTGTATCACCTGGTTGACCTACTAATTTAGTATCTACCTTAGCAAATGGTGCTACTACCAATTTTTGTGGAATTTTTGCTGATATCATATCAGCCATAACTTCTGGATTTATTAAATCAGCTATTTTTGTTGTTGTACCCATATTTTAAACATCTCCTATTCATTACTTAATTTAGTGTATAATTCTTTATTTTCGTTGTACAAAGCTACTCTTTCAGTGTAGCCCATCTTTTGGAACTGTTCCTTTGTCACAGTAGTATCCCCATTTCCTGCTACTGGATTATAACGTGTTTCTACTTTTAAATCTCCAAACATAAATCTTGTATCATCAGCCTCACTCATATCCTTTAATCTAGAATCTAATAATGTTTTGTAAGTTTCATTGTCACTAGCTTCAATTTCACCAAGTAAAGCCATTACAGCTTTATTATTTTTAGCCTTATACTTTAATAACAACTCATTATTTATTGATTCTCTTCCTAACTTAATAATTTCAGCTTTATGATCTTTCTCCATTTGTTTTATAGTTGCTTCACGATCATTAATTGTTTGTTGTAATGCCTCATTATCAACATTATTTTTCTTTAAATCTGTAATTGTTGAATTTGCAGTTTTAAGCTGTTCACTTACATCATTGTAAGTACTCTTAGGTACTGCATTCTTAGGAAATTCAGTATTAACTTGTTTCATTAAATCATCAATATCTATACTTCCATCTTCATTCTTTTTAGCACCTTCAATTAATTTTCTTAGCCATTCCATTTTACATTTCTCCTTTACTTCTAATAGATTTTTATACCTGCTCTCCAGGTACTGTAGAATTACCTTTGTTCTTTATGCCCTGCAAACCTGTAAAAAGGGCGAAAATAATAAGCCTTTTTACGCCTTGCTAATGGCAAAATAAAAAGCCTTATCACTAAGACTTAAATTTCAAATGTTTCTTTTAAACTTTCCTCTATCTTTTTCGCAAGTTCATCAATAACCCCATCTATGATATTTACTTCACTTTTTACTTTTATAGGTTTAACTGATTTAGTTGCCCTTTTAACTTCTTCCGTCACATCCATTATAAGTGAAACCTTTTTAGGATTTATCATTATTCTTCTATTATTAGTATCTGATATATCATTAATAAAACATCTATTTGAATAACTTGCATTTAAAATAAAATCCTGTAATGTTTCTGCGGTCTCTTTACAACCAAATACTATTTCTTTTCCATCACATATAATACAAATATAGTTCATTGTAAATTCCTCCTAAAATAAGCCTTATTTCTAAGACTTATTCAACTAATTCATATGTTTTCTCAAATACATCTGGCTTACAAGCATAAAGCTCTCCTTTTACGCCTTTAATTATAAAATCGCCTATACTTGCCTTCATATCCCCTTCAAGAGTTTTAATCTTAAGAATCGGACCATCAAAATATAATATTCCTTTCTTGTGAGCTTCAATTCCCCATTCAGGAATATAATAAGTACCTTCACTATTTTGAAAATCTCCATCATATTGAAATGCTTCAATTTCTACTGGCTTTTTTCTATACTTCATTATTTCTCATTCCTTCCTAATACATTTCTCTCAATTCTATCCTCAACTCTTCTATTAAGCCACATTAAAGCTTCTTCCACATGTTCAAGAGCCTTAGCATTGTACTCACTAGCAAATGGTCCATCTTGAAATGATTTTAATCTATCCCTTACTATTTCAAGTAAATCTTCGTTGCCTACTCCATGTTGTGAATTTTTCTCTTTTCTAGGTCCTTTTTGAAACTTAATAATAACAACATCATTAGCAATATCTTTTTCTTTTCCATCATCTATAACAATGTGATATTCATGATGTGCACCTCCTGGACCTATTTCATCTGCTACAAAAACTCGATTTAATTTTTCTCTCTTTTGGATTGTACTTAATTCTTTCATCTTTCAATTCCTCCTTAAATTTTTGCATAATAAAAGCACCTACCTAATTTTAAGTAAGTGCTTATTTATTATATTTCTTTTTTAAATCATTCCATTCTCTTTGGAATCTTTTTGTTTCATCCCCTAATTCCTTTTCTCCTGGATAACCATCTAACCCATGTTGATAAGTAACATCCTTGTATTTTTTAATTATCTTACTTCTGTTTTCTAAATGTACTTCTTTTAATAGCATTAATTCGCTTTCATAACTCATAATTTTACCCTCTCATAATCAAATTTATAATCTTTAGAGATTTGACTAACAATTAAATGATATCCATCTATATCCATATCATAGCCTTTTTCCAAGCTTTCATCAAGAGCTTTATAATAATATTCTGAATTAAATTTATTTATAATATTCTCTTGTGAATCATATAATGTATTTTTTGTTCTCTTTATAATATATTTGTATTTGCCATCAATTCCATGTAATTCTTTAAGGTTATACTCAAAAAATAATGCTATATCATTAGCACTAAATGAATAATAAGTTTCATCAATAGGATGATTATGTGTAACTATTGAATTCTTTAATTTATCCTCTAAATCTAGATCTGGAAAAACTCTGTTTTTAGTACCATAACAATGATATATTTCCCCATCATTTGTTAAAACAATAGCATTTTCTTTTTCATTATCTTTAACAATCTCATTCTCATATTTAGTTAGTTCTGATGAATCATTCTTTTTCGCTTTGCCTATTAACTTAGGTTTTTCATGTTCTGTTATACCATCATCATTATTGTTAGCACTTAATCCATCTTTTACATACTTCTTTTTCCATTCATCATATGTCATATCTGCTGGTACTTTTTTATATCCATTAGTTTCTGTATTTCTTGAAGCTCTTTTTTCATCTTTTGTAAAATCATCAAAATAAGGAACTGTTGTTGTTCTACAATTACAATGGAATGGTGGAGCTGTTAATCCAATCTTATATTCATCCAAATAAAAGAATGGTTCATCTTTACTTCTTCCCTTATGGTCCATTTCCCTACATATGTTAGATGTCTTTAAATCTAAAGTAGCTAATATTTGATATTTCTTAACTCCAAGCTTTTTATAAGACTCTAATGCTGCTCTTGAATTAACATAGGCCCTTTCAGTTTGTACTACTCTTTCCACTGCTTTTCTATCAGACTCTAGCTTTTCTGCCCATCTTTCTATTATCTTATTATTACTTTCACCTCTTATTAATGCCTGCGGTAAATCCTTCTCTACTAAATCAGCAACTAACTGTTGTTTTCTGCCCCATAGTCTTTCTGAAAATACTTTTCCATCCGTAGTCCAAGGCTTTTTTAGCATATCATCAATTTCAGATTCATTGTACTTATGCAGATCTACTCCAATATTCAATCCTTTTTCTATCTCATAAGCATTCTTATATATATCATCTTCAAGTCCACTTTTCAAAAGATGGCTAATATCAGTTATTCTTTTTGCATATTCCTTTTCAAGATGATGTTGCATCTGAAATTGTAATGACTCTAATCTAGTTACATGAACTTTAATAGATGCATTTTCTAATTCTTTTCTCCAAGCATCACTTAATATTTTGGATTGGCCATATTTAATATACTGTTGTACTGTCCAATGGAATTCTTCTAGTTCATTCTTATTTAAAATTTGTTGAGCTTCAGCATATGTTACTCTATTCTTTTTAGCAAATCTTAAATACCAATATGCAATATCCTTTTGTATCTGTTCTAGTGTTTCTTTATGTAGCTGTTCCAAATCCTTTTTATACTGTTCAGAATCTTTATAAGCAGCATTCTCTAATTCTAATGATCTTTGTTGCCAGTAAGTATTATTAGTCATTATTAATACCTTCAAAGAATTTTAATAAACTTTGAACGCAATTACCAAATAGTATAACAAATAACACCTCTCTTACATGACAAGTATTAAAAATACTTATTATAAGGTTGGCAATCCATAAAACAGTTATAAACAAATCACATTTAGATTTACTGTTCATCTTTATCATTTTTATTGCCCTCCTCATCACCATCTTTATTAGGAAATGCATCTTTATAATCATCATTATCAGATTCTTTTTCTTCACTCTCTTTTTTCTTTTGCTCTGCTTCTTTGTCAGCATCTTCAACAAATGGATGATTCTTAAGTATAGTTTTGTTAGATATAATACCAACACTGCTATTGCAGATATCAGCTAATTCGGAATCATTCGTTATTGCTGTTCTGGTCCATGTTTGAATAATTGATTTACATTCAACATTTAGATATTTACATATCGCTCTAATAAACTCACCAAAACCTAATTTAAATTCTGTTTCTGTAAGTCCAGCTTTAAGCTCTAGTAAAGAATATAGGAACTTCAACGCAACACCTGAAGCATTTCCAAAGTCTTGTTGTTGTGGATCTACCCCTTGACCTTGTTCAAATATTGCTTTCCTTGTCATAGTCAAAAGTTTTTCTCTAGCTTCTATTGGAATATCTATTGTTAATGTCTGTAATCCACTTCTATCTCCAGCCCCACTATCATTCACCTTAACAGTCTTATATTTTTTAAGCTGAGACAAGAACTCTTTTGAGTCTTCTCCTTCATAATTAGTAAGTATGAATATTATTTCCTGGATATCCTCAAGATCATTAACAAAACCACTAAAGACTTTATCATACACGTCTATTAGTGGTTTTACATTATCTAAATCACTTGTCATTAAATTGTTATTTCCAAATGGTATAAATGGAACTCTTTCAAATCCATGGTTAAATTCATTACTTTGTTGATTTGCATTAGAATCTGCTATAAAATTACTAAACATTGTATAGATTTCTAATCCTTCCTCTATAGTAAGATCAGATTTCTTTCTAAATGCTTGACATTTAGTATCATTCCAGTATTCATAAATATCATAAGTTATACCTTTATCATCTGTATCATTGTAAACTCTTAATATTCCTAAAAGCTTTTTATTTAAACTACTAGACCATATAGGGATTATTTGCTTACTATCTACTACACCATATTCTAATTGTTTATCATCATTTAACCAATAATGTAACCATGCTATACCACTATTAGCAGCATTAATACATAAATCCTTACAAGCTTTAGCATAGTTATCTCCTAATATGTCTGTAATTCTTTTATTAGACTCTTTATTTCCAACATCAAAAAGTGGTGGAGCCGTAAACATATATGATGCTTTTTGATTAACCAACAATCCATGAAAATTACTTGATATCCTATTATCTGCATTTCTTAATGGATTATCTGAATCATCATTTTTCTTTCTGTCATATATTAGAATATCATTCTTATTTCTGTAATAACTTTCTGCTTTAAGCGCCTTCCATACTATGTTAGTATGACATATTGTATGTTTCTTAATTAATTCTTTTATTACTTCTATTTCCAATTAATTCACCACCTCTTAAGTTATTAAATTTACTCACTAATAGATTTTCTTAATGCATCCAATGCTTTTAGTTTAGTTTCTTCATCTATAGCATCACAAAATATTCTTAAAATTTCTGTTATTATAAATCCTTCTGGACAATTATTATAACGTTCAATCATTTTCTCTAATGTTTCTTTCAAGTTAATTCACCACCTTATTTAAGTACTGACATACCACTAGGTTTATTTATCATTTCTGCTATTCCAGTTGTAGCGTCTGGAGCATCATCATGTTTGTTCTTTCCTTCACGCTGATATTTAATCATGGCATTATAATATTCTGGCCATCTATCTTTCCAATTTGAAGGGAAATATATATGTTCCATTACCCAAGTTGAATTACTAAGTATCCTAGCTTCTTTATTCTTAGATTGATGAAATGGCTTAATAACTGTTTTATTGCTGCCAAACTTCTCTTTTAATATTCTTTTTACATTTCTTGCAAAACCTTCTCCACCATTGTTACTCTCAATATCTGCTTTGTTGACATTACCTTGATATAACATCTTAGCAGTCTCATTTTCAGTAACTGACATATCCTTTTGTGTATAAAGCACATCTAATATATAAGCTTCTTTATCATAAACACCATAGTTGATACTGCATAAGTAGTCTTCTCCCTTGTCTGCCGTATCTGTATAGTTCTTAATAGCTGTAAATAATAAATTACCATTACTATCTTTAGGTAATGATGTATAAGTCTTAAATGAGCTATATAAACGACCTTTTAAGTCTATAGGCTCTTGTTGATAATTGGCACTTGCTATATCTGCACCCATAGTCTTAATTTTATTTTCATATGACTTTCTACTTAATACTTCATCACAAAGCATTGTTCCATCATCTTGAAGAGCTTTCATAGATATATGCTTAATCTTTCTGTCTGCCATTTCTTCAAGTACTTTACCAGCTAAATCATCACTTGCCCATCTGGTCATTATGATTATTATTTTTCCACCTTCTTCGAGTCTTGAAAGCATGGTATTAGTAAACCACTCCCAATGCTTTTCTTTAACACCTTCGTTATTGGCTTCTTCTGCATTCTTGATTAAATCATCAATAATCATTAATGAACATCCAAATCCTGTTGCTGTTCCTGTTGGTGAAGTTGCTAAGTAATTATTATATCCGCCTTCTAAGCTCCATAAGTTCATAGCACCATCACCACGCTTTATGGCTACATTAGGAAATACATCACTGAATACTGGTTTATACTTATCTGCTTTTTCTTCCTGGATGCTATTTCTAACATTCTTAGAGAACATAGTTGAAAGAGTTTCATTATATGATCCAGTCATTATTTTTTCAGTTTGATTTTTACCAAGTACCCATTCAACAAATAATCCTGCTGTTCTTGATTTTCCATGTCTAGGAGGTTCATTTACTACAAGTATTTCATCTTCACCCTCATAGAACTCTTGAAGGTCATTACATAGCTCTACAAGATATTTTCTATTTGGTTTATAAAAGTCAGGTGCTTTTAAATTGCAATAAAAAAAGAACTCACGTCTTGCAAGTTCACATTTAGCACCTAACTTAATTAGCTTTTTATCCATCATCAACACCTGCTATCTTTAACAACTCTTCTTTTGTCAATCCTTCATATGGATTATTTATATTTCCACTATGTTCAACTTCTTTTCTATCTCTCCAGTCTTCTGGCTTTCTATTCTTTAACCAGAATATCTGTGCTGTAGTATCTGGTTGAACTTCTTTAGTAACTACCTTTGTAACTTCTAATTCTCCAGTATCCTCATTAAGCTCTTTTGTCACTTCATCATACTTATAGCCTAATGCTCTTTTTAATAAAGCATTTTCAACTTGTATGTCAACCACTTCTTTGCTCTTTTTAAGGAGTTCAGAAAGTTCGTTATGCTCAGATAAATATTTATAGAATGTTGTTTTACCTATTCCTAAATTCTTTGCTATCTGTTCATCAGTGAGCCCATTTCTAGCCCATGCTTCAATTAATATTAATTTATCTTTTACATGTGTTTCATATTTTGACTTTGCCATAGACTCACTTCCTTTCTGTTTTATTGCATAATAAAAGACACTCTAATGAGTGCCTCTTGATAAATTTCTATGATACTATTATAACTCTTAATTCTTAGTAATTCTCATTGACTTATAATTATATTTTAATTAACTTATTCTTATAAACTAATTAAACCATACTGATATTCTGTTAATAATATCTCTTCTTAATCTAATACATGAATCAACTGATATATTTAATTTCATAGCAATATTTGTCCAACTAATCTTTTCTTTATTAAAATATCTTAATTCAATTAATCTTTTTTCTTCTGGAGTCAATAGCTCTAATACTTTTTCAACTAATTCTTTTTGGCTTAACCTTCCTTTTTTCTCTGCTATAAGTAAATCAATTTTACCTTGTATATGCTCCTCTCTTCTAATAACTTCATTTTCAACATCTGAATTAAATTTATTAGTTGGAGATGAATGTTCTTCATATCCTATTGCTCTAAGAGAAACATCATCTTTTAGATTTTTAATTTTAATATCAGCTAACTCATTCAATGTATCTATATCTTTATATCTGTACAAATAATATTCAGTTTTTTTAAATCTATCTTCCATGCTTTACCCCTCTTTTGCAATCTCACAAGCTACTGTCCAATAGGCTTGGAGTAAATCTGTATCTAAATTGAAATAATCTTTAATAACTTCTTGTCCTGTTAGCTGGTCAACTAAATATATATCATAACACCCATGCCATGGTGCTTCTACTTTATACCTTGTCTTATCCTCAATAAACTTCCTTAGCTGGCATTCTGTTAGTAATGGACATACAAAATATTTCTTTAATGTTTCATTTTCTTCTATCACCTCAATTCTATAATCTTCTAATTCCCCTCCATGTATACATCCAGCATCTATACAATAAAGATTTCCTTTTTCTAATTTCCACCAATCAATAAATACTTCTTGCACCTCTTTAGGTTTCTTTAAAAATTCTTTTGCGCTTATATATTCCATTAGATTAATCCTCCACAATTCC
>ENA-OXEC01000355-OXEC01000355.1-human-gut-metagenome-genome-assembly--contig:-NODE-355-length-21524-cov-56.8127_pt1 | contig 21524 bp, 36 predicted proteins | sample MGYA00249351_ERZ652235 | MGnify/ENA primary metagenome ERZ652235 (study PRJEB26925, sample SAMN05826906) | human gut metagenome | biome: ENVO:2100002; feature: ENVO:00000062; material: ENVO:00002003...
CGGCAGCGTCAGATGTGTATAAGAGACAGACTCCCTTTATATCACACCCCCTATAAACCATAACAAAAATTTAAAACAAAAAAAGCACAACAAAGCTACAAAGTTTGTTTTGTAACGATTGCTATGCTATACTATCATACTATATACACTAGTACTATACTACTACTATACTATTCTTCTTTATCTCCTCCCTCTATTTCTTCTTTCTTATTAGTTAAGAACTTATATAGATGACTAACTACTACTGTTAAGTATACAGTTCCAATGAGTGTTAATAGTTCATTACTAATCATACCTTTAAACACTGTCATACCTGCTACATACACAGACAATACAATTAATTCTACTGCTATTCTTTTTCTAACACTAGGCTTTAATGTACCAGTATCAATGAACTCTAGTGCTAAACTAAGCACCTGCATAAATACAACTAAACCAATCGCTTTCAATGTTTCAATCATTATCTTTTATTCTCCTTTGTTATTAGTTTTCTATCTCATAAGTTTGTAGTGTACCAGTATAACAGTATCCACCATATAACCATTTACTTCTAGGAACTGAATCAAAGAATGTGGCTTGCCAACGTTTAGGAACGTATGAACTATAATTATCATCTCTGACTTTGTATAAGGTCATATAGTTCCCTTTAGCTTTACATTGTAAGTAGTCTATTCCGTTCGGTTTAGGGTTGTATATGATAGTATTATTCCAATTCACATTATCAGGTATTTGTTTAATATCCTGATAGTATTTGATTGTAGGGTTGACAATTTGTGCAAAGTTCTCTACTTCTGCTTTACATTCAAACTCTTGTGTAACTGGGTTAAAGCCTCTTGTTTCAAACCATTTATGTATATTGACCTTAAATGCTGAACAAAAAGCATAATCTTCGCTATAATAAAAACCAAAGTTTGCTGACACTTCACGCATTCCTTGTTTTCCCTCATAGAAAGTCCAATCATAATATTCTTCATCATGTAACCTGAATTCAGTCCCTAATTGTTCTGAACCCTCAAACAACATGATATTTTTTACTTTCCAAGAACTACCTTTTTTAGCTCTCCAGCGCAAGGAGCGTTCACCTTGATTAGGTAAAGTTGATTTAGTAGTGAACACGAAAACACACTTATGCCAAAGAGTATCTTCGCTATCTATTCTTCTATTCCAACTAACAAAACCCTCGGTGCTATTTTCCGCCTGTTTGTATGGTTCTCCATTAACATAAACAGGTTTAGTTAAGTCAATGATAGTTCTTGAAGCTGTTCCCATAAAAGTTTCCATATCTCCCTTTGTAAAGGAATTTGTACGCTTCATGTCCCATTGCCAAGTATATGTAGTATTAGGCTTTAAAATATTTAATTGATGGAATTTGTTATAATCTTCTCTATCTTTAGTATCAGGACATTTAAAACCATAATATCCACTTCCATAAGTACCATAATCAAAAATATCTCCGCTACTGCCAAAATCTGTCCAACATGGCGCGTTTGGCCCTGCTTTTGTGAAGTAGTCTTTAGTCCACAAATCCCTACCCTGATTAAAAGGGTCAACAAATACCCAACCACCTTTGAGCAAGTTTTTATACCCTCCACGTTTCATTGTAGGTACTTGCGTAGTTTCTTTGAACATTTCCCAATAATCTGCTTTATGAATGTTAAACTCGATTTCCCTACGTCCTAAGCCTATAAGGTCTAACGGGTTGTTTATATGTACCGTTTTGCCGTTTATTGTACTATCCATTGTGTAGCCCTCTCATTCCGTAACCGTCAATAACAAAATCTTGACCGCTGCAATTCAATTGTGTTGTTCCGTCTGTCCAACCTGAAATGTTATTATTAATTTCGCACCTCATCAATGCCCCTGCTTGAACCATTGTAATTTGTTTAGTTTGTGGACTTACAAGCATACCGGTTTTAGTTATAGCCCATTTTTTGACCATTTCTGAACCTTTTAGCATGTAAACATTACTCAATACTTTAACTCTATATATTTTCATGTCTACGTCTATGTATCCCTCTACGTACATCTCTCCACTTTTAGAACTTTGCAAAGGGTCAGCATAAAACATTACACAAAAGTCCATTTCTTCATCATAATACAGTCCCATATAAACAGCTTTATTACTAAAGAAATCAATGTATTGCTTTTTGCTCAATGCTACTTGTATACTACTATTACTAAAATTAATAAGCTCAATAGGGTTGTGTATCAACAACTCCTCAAAATTTAACCATGAAATCATTTATAAACCCTTTCTATTGTGCATAAACCAGTCATAAAATCAACCGAACGAACGCCACACTCTCCATAAGTCAAATTACTTACGTTCGCCTTTTGTCCCCACCAAAATAGCTTGGTATTGTAAGCAGTTGCGTACATTTGAGGGTTAAACTTAACTTCGTTATACTTGATAACTGGGAACAGCTCTTCCACTCCTAGCGTTATCGGTCTAACGTTTGCAGGAAAATCAACGTAATTCTTATCTGTCATGATAACATTACCTTTCAATTCTCCATTTTTTGGTATAATACCCCAAGCTCTAGCGAATGCCGTGGCGCTTCCTGGTATCGTGAATTCTCCACTTTTGCTCCACGTTCCGTTGGTTTGTTGTTGAAATAACCATGCTTTTTTAGTGTTATAGTTAGCAAAAAGAATTTGCGTTGGTACTGGTCTAGTTATTGAATTTTCGTATTCTCTAAACCAATCTTCTGTACTTCGCTCTGTTCTTAATACACCAGTAGCCCAAATACTTGTTGCACTAGAAACCCCTTTGAGTTTTTTAGTGTCCGTTTCATTTAGTTTTGGTTTATAAGGTGCTAAAACAACACCAGTAGGAAAAGACACGCTTCCAGTCCATTCATTCATAGAACTATAATTTATTTTTTCACTAATCCTACAATTCTCAATGTTATAACTTGCACGCATTTCATCCGCGTAGCTATCAAAGTTCCAATCAGCCCAAAAAGAACCCATGTTATAACCTGTGTTAACCATTGCTGAACGAAGTAGTTCATCTACTCTGTAACGTTTATCAGCTTGTTGGTAATAATACCCCTCTATGATGTTACTTGCTATTTCTCCGAAAGTACAATCAATTGCAGTATTTGCGTCAGTAACGTATAACGGTTCTTGGTTATCTGCCCATGCCTTTGTATCGCTGTCAAAAGTTTGACGTTTATCTGTGAACTGTTCAGGATAAATGACGCTACCAGTCAAATCAAATATGCCCTTATTTCCGTTCAAAACATGAAATTTGAGCGTTCTACCTGCTTCGGTGTCATAAGTGTCTGAATCAATTCCAATCAATACACGTTGATTAAGGGGGCGACTATAGCACCAAACGGCTTCTTGTTTGCAAATTCCTCTTTCTTCTAAGTAAAAAAGCTCTTTATAAGTTTTAGAACCTGTCCAAGTATAAACTTTATAATCGGTACTTTGTGGTGGTGTACCCTCATAAGTCCCTGTAAATGGCGGCGTTCCGTCGTCTGTGTTGGTTTTTTGATAGCCATTAAATTCATCTCTATCCTCAACAAACGGAGTGACCTCTCCACCTTGTTCAATTTTAGGCAAATACACTTCAAATTGTACAAAATCGCTTGTTTGTGCCACTTCAAAAGCTATACCAAACTTTTCAACCGTTTCCGTACTAGGTAGCGTGTAAATTTCTTTTACATCTAAGTATTGATTAGGTTGAACTCGGTATGTACCTACAAGCTCATTTTTGGTACCGTATAGCAATTTTAACCGTACCTCTAATACATTTATACCTGGATTGTATAAAGTTCCTGACAAGCCATATTTTTGCCCTCGTGTGAGGTTAGGTGTTATAAAGTTAGGGTATAAGCTAGGATATCGTTTTCTTTCATAATCTGTACAAAAAGCAATACCGCTTATTTTATTCTCCCCTTGTGGTTTAGTAACAATAGAACCATAGCTAAAAGGTCTATTCCAGTCGTCAGGACATTCTTTTCTTTGCCAACGATTGCTTGTTTCTGAACCTGTCGTTCCGTCTAACAAATAGATGTGTTGTGGCAAAAATTGAATTGTTTCGATACTCTTCAAAGAACAACGTTGTACAATGTTCCAATTAGGTTTTTTAATTGTGAAATCTCTACCTGTGTTAGGATTCCAGCAATACGCTTTAAAAATAGTCATTCTATTGCTAAGCCCTCCACTAAGTCTACTAGTTCTTTTTCTGTGCTTACTTCGTCCACTTTTTGTTGTTTAAGTTTCACATTTGCGTCAATATAAACACCCTCGATTTCCATTAGTTTTAACAATGCTGAACGGTCTGGTAGTTTATTGACTTCTGTAACTGTTCGCCCTGTTTCTGTCTTACGTCCGTTTGCGTTGTTTTTATATTGAATAACCGTTTTTGTTTCTTTTCCTCCAAAAGCTAGGGTTTTTAATGCCTCTAGCATTTTTTTATTTTCTTCTTCTGTCATAGCCATTAAATGAAATAGTCCTCACTTTCTTCGCTTTCTAAGAACCACCACATCAAGTTAATTAAAGCGTCTGCCAAATCAATCTTGTCTGTATAGCCCTTTTTGATAATACGCATTAGCCCAAAATCGTTTATTTTTGTTTCTGCGTTCATTAAATGCACCGCTAGTAATTTACTATCAAAATGTATTTTACCCTCCTCCATGAGCTTCTGTGTGGCCTCTAGGGTATTAGATAGCTTGAAACTGTTCTGCATTACTTTGTTATAAAATTCAATGTCATAAGTCTGCTCGAATTTATCAATGAAATTCTTAGAATAGTTAGGGTCGTAATTCAATGCAATGGGAACACTACCATTCATAGCACTCATAAAAGCGTCCCACGCTTCGTCAGACATGTTATTTACACCCTCGTGTGTTATTGTCTCCCCTAAGTGTTTAAACTTGTCTTCTGCGCTTTCTGGCATGATAGGGATAGCTTTGAAATAATAGTGTCCGTTTTCTCTGTACCCTATCACAGAACCCCAAACATCTCCACGAACAGAAAAATCTGAACCAATAGCAACTAAACGACCTTCGAAGTCTAAAGGAGGTACTAAGCATTTGTCAACAATTTGTTTTGTAAAGATTGTAGTGCTATCAGTCATTGACAAGTTAAAGCGTTTAGTGATAATCTTAGCCATTTTAACAGGGTTACCGATTGCCCCTATGAAGTCCTTTTGAATGTCCTCAAGTGTTAAAGTATAACCTAAGGCTGGGTTAGCTTTAATGTACTTAGAACTGTCTTTTACTTCGTCGTAATCGTCTAAGGCATAATAGAATACCCAATGGCTGAAATCATCATCTTTTACCCATTCTTTCCAACTTTCCAACTCATCATCATAAGCACCGCCACGGATAACGTTATTTGTGGTAGATATAAAAAGCGTCCCCTTATTTTTTCTAAGCCCCTGTCTTATAGTGATAAGAGGGTTCTTTTTAAACGCTCCAAACTCATCTATAATAACAAGTTGTTCACGTCCACCGTCTAGCGTGTCCTCATTACTAGCATAGATAGAAATCTCTGTACCTTTGCTTTTTAAAATTGAGTTATCCTTTACGATGATTTGCTCTTTATTCAGCTTGAATTGATTTTTGAACTTATTAATGATAGTACCTTGACAATTTCCCATAGCTCTAAAATGCTTCATCAAGATTTTTTCAGCTTGGTCCTTTTTGGTAGCCATTAAAGCAATAACACTATTAGGCTTAGGAAACAAAAAGAGTTCAATCAAGGCTATCATGACATCAAGAATTGACTTAGCGTTGGAACGTCCTACAATAACAACACACTCATCAATTTGGTAAGGAGTACAATACATTAAAGTAAGCACCGCTTTATGATATGGTATGATTTTAAAACGTTCGTTATTAGGCAAAGCCATGAACTCCTCAATGAAATTAAAGATTTTATCTGCCTTTTTGTAGTCTATTTCATGCTCGATTTTAGCCACTTTTTCCTTTAGTAGCTTAATCATTTCGCCATTATCTTTGTCTTGACCTATCCAGTCTTGAATTAAACTCATTTTCTTATCTCCTTATATTAAGCCCTCCGCTATAATTCTAGCATAGTCAATCAAATCTCCACTTCGTTCCATTCCCTGGTGGCATTTATGGCAAAGAACTTCGGTAGGTACGTTTATTACTTCTTTATCGAAGTCATTTACTTCTAACATGTCATTATTCCATTGTAGTGGTATAACGTGGTGGCATATCAAGTGCTCTGTACTCCAACACTTCTCACAATGCCCTACCCTGTTTTTCTCTGCACGCGCTTTTTTTACCCACCTAGGGTCATTATATAGCTTACTTTTAGTGTAAATCAACGTTTGTTTAGTTTTACCCCGTTTCTTTCCAGTTTGTTATAAATCTCTTTAGCAATTTTGCGACCGTCTGCGCTAGATTGTACATAGATTTTAATGTCTTGTTTAGAATTGTCTTGTGTTCCAATACTTGGTGTTGCCGTTGTTCCTTTGTTTCCTCGTGCATAAGGTTGTACGGCTTCAACCGCTTTGTTGATCGCTTCCCTACCACCTGCAAAGAATTGTAGGTCTAATGGAATTTGACCGTTTCTAGAACCTAGGAGTTTTTGTCCCAGTCCTTGATTTTCTTTTAACCCTAGAGGGTCAATGTTACTAGTTAGCCAATGGAAATCACTGAAAGCGTCGCCCCATGTACTGTTCTTTCTGAACCCTAACGCTTTACCAATTAAACCTGTGTTGCCTCCAACTTGACGTGAAGCATTTAACAAGTTTTGAACAGCGCTATAAGCGTCATTGGCCCAGTTATAAAATCTTATAAGCTCATCAATGGCGCTTCCAATTTTACCCAAGAAACTAGCAATAGAAGTAAAGTTGATTTTATCAAAGAAGTCAGTAACTGCTGTTTTTGCGTCGTTTACTGCGTCTTCCATTTCTTCATTTGAAACTTTACCGTCTTTATTCTTGTCAATGATTTTAGTAACAGCTCCGACCGCTTGACCTGCCATTTTACCTAACTGACTGCCGACAATGCTAGACATTTCTGTGGCATTGTTACCCAATGAAGCCATGTCTATTCCTGCGTCTCCTAAACCTTTACGGAAACCGTCCAAAGCGCTTGTATTGAAACCATTAGAAATCATTTCTCTGATTTGTCCCCAAGTACTAGGACCGCTTGACGCCAATTGCTCCCCTTTTTGTTGGAACAATTCAATGGCACGGTTCATTACTTCTGTGCTGAAAACTCCGTCTTCCATTTTTTCCTTGAAGTTTTCCATGGTAACGGCACCATTACTTGTTGCGTTCATGGCATTAAGTAACGTACTTGTGAAGCCTTCTCCGAACACATTGGTAAAATCTTGTACGCTCAATTGACCGTCTTTCAGCATACGTTTCACGCCACCAGTAGAAACCTCAATACCCTTTAGTGCTGTTTGAGCTTTTGCCATTTTACTTGCCCAATTATCGCCGAAAGTGTTTGCTAACAAGTCTGCCGATACCTTACCTTTTTGCAAAGCGTCAGGCAACTGTTCTGCTGTCAGTCCTACATTTTGCATTTCGTTCGCCGCCTGAATCAGCATATCGCGGAACTGCGCACCAAGTGCCGATTGCATCATTTGGCTGAAATCTTGAGCGTGCAATGTACCAGAACCCAACGCTTGAGCTAAACCATAAGTAAATTGCTTTTGTGTGTCCATTGATAGACCTAAGCTATCCCCTACGGCATTAATAGCATTAACAGTCTTATAGGCTTCATCTCCACTAACTTTCATGTAACTAGAAATCATAGCCCCTAATTCATTCAAGTCATTTTTTTGTGACTTTAGGAGTGAGTTACCTTTATCAATATGGCTATTAAATTGTTCGTATCCTTTAGCTCCGTCTGAAAGTGTTGTGCTAAGTGTTTTCTGTGCCTGAACTTGCTTATCATACGTGTCCATTAGTGTGTTTGCGAACCCGCTAGTCAAGTCAACGGCTTTTGAAATTCCACCACTTACAAGCCCAATAGCTGATGAAATACCACTTACAACGTTACCAACTTTTGAGAACGTACCAAGTAGTGAACCACTTACAGAATTCATTTTATCAACTGCACCTGATAAGCCTCTACCTTTTTCTGAACCTACTTTAGCTAGTTCTGTGCTTAGTCTAGTTGCTTGCGTTTGAGCTTTTAATAACTGGCTTTCTAATGCCTGCACTTGTTTTTGTGTAGCTCCTGACATCTTAGCGTTCGCAAGTGCTTTTGTTAAATTATCTACATTCTGTTTAGCAAGGTTTAAAGCTCTCTGTGTTTCTTTAATACCTTTGTCTTTCATAGTAACAGAACCAGTTATTTGAGCATTCTTGTTCGTTTCTTTAGCTAGACGCCCAATGTTATTGATTTCTCTTTGGACTTCCCTAGCATTTTTTAGAACGCCTTTAGTTTCCAGTTCTGCCTGAATGACGTATTTTTCTTTAGCCATTGTTTGTTATACTCCTTAATTTACGCTTAATGTTTTTAGTTTTGTCGTCCATTTCGTGAGTGGCTTTAACTAGCGTTCGTCCATAACGTTGGTGCAAGCTACGGTCATGTAATAAGACATTGAGCATTCTCCAACTTTCATCTTTAGCTTTGAAGCCATTGACTACACCAATGTTTCCGCTTTTTAGTGAACCGTAAGAACGTGTTACTTGCTTAGTGATTTTTTTAGTATCAAACTTAACAGGGTAACGCGAGAAATCTCCACCCAACGAACTTTTATAACTGCGTTTAACTGTATTCTGATTAGAATTAAAAGCGTCAACCATTTCTAACCAGACTTTCTTAAGTTGTTTCTCTGTGAACTTTTCCAGTCCTGTTACTTTGTTGGTGGTTGCCATAATTTTACCTCCACGTGTTCCGCGTTTTTTAATTCCTCTGCGGTTGTTTTTTTCTTCTCTTTAGGTGTCAACGTTGAAATTAGTTTTAGCGTCCACCCTAAAGGTCTATGGCTATATACTTCATAGGGAACTCTGAAAGCTGTCATAGCACTAACAATGGCAAGCGTTGTAATTCTTGCTTCTTCCCTTACTTCTTCTTTGCTAGTGCTATCGCTTTTTTTGTTTCGTCTACCAATTGTTCCATGAGTTCGGCAACTGTGACAGGTAACAAACCACCAATTAAAGCCCCAAGAATTTCGTCAAGTGTATATTGTGGCGCGCAAGCCCAGAAGAACAATGCCAAACTGTGATAATCGCGTTCGTTCAAATCTCCGAAGTAAACTCCGTTATCTTCCATACGTTCTAATGCTTTAAAATCAAATTTAAAATCTTCTTTCTTCATTTTTCTATTCTCCTTATAAATTAAAATAAAAGAGTGGGAACTATTATTCCAAGCCTTCCACTCTTAAAAATTACGCTTTGATGTCAGTAGCAGCGAGCGGTTTAAGTTCATTAAACAACTTTTTAAAAGCTAGTGCCGGTCCACTTGTACCTTTTGCTAAGTCTGCGTCAGACACTTTGAATTTTACAAACAAGCGTTTTTTGTCCCCTAGTTTAAAATCTCCAGCTGTGACCGTTGCCGTGTGTTCGTATTCTTTACCTGTTGGACTTTCTTCGTCCGCTTCCGCCGTGTCACTTGGTGTTGTAGCCTGTACACTTGGATAGAACGTAGCTTTGTAACCTGTTCCGTCGTCGTCACGATAACGTTCAGCATAAGCGAAGCCATAATGTTTATAATTTGCTACGTCGTCAGTTAAGAACCCTGAAACACTTCCAAACCCTAAAGCATGAGTTGCAAAATCGTCAGGCAAGTCATAAGATTTAACTTTAATTTGTGTATCTTTAGCACCTGCGATTGTACGATAAGGTGCATTAAAACCTGCATAGAAGTTTTTGTTTTCTTGGTTGGTTTCCGCTTCAATACCACGCAAGCCTGCGATTGGAATACCTGCTTTTGACCCTGTAAGGTCTGTGAAGACTACCCCATACCCTAGACCGTGGGTAAGTTCATTTTTTGATGTATATGCCATTTATTTTTTATCCTCCTACTGTTTCCCAAACTTTGATAGCACCGTCTTTCAAGAAACCTCCACAAACTAAAATAGTTCCATAAACCTGTACTTTATTATAACGAACATCTTTAGTCACTTTGAACTGTGGTGTCAAGTCTCCTGCTAGAATACCTTTATAAGGGTTGATAAGAATCTTATCAAAAGTATTTCCTGAACCGTCGTTATAGTGCTTAAAGCTTAATGTTTCAACTTTTGTTACTCCGTCCACAACTGGCGTGAAATCATTTTCTTTTACGAAAAGAATATCATCGCCTGACTGTGAAAACTTATTTGCACTTGCTTTCTGTTTGACAGCCCCAATAATTGAACTTGTAGCGATTGAGCTATGAACTCCTCCCCAAATTAAGTGGCTTTCGATTGTTTGATATAAAGTATCTCGAACGGTTTGCAATGCACTTTGTACACCGTCAGCGGTCAAGTTACCTGAATCTGATAGATTGATACCAAAACCAAAACCACGAGGTGTCAAGATTTTATAACTTGTTTCAGTTACATCTAACACGCTACCAGTTTGCCCTTGCTCTTTAGCTTCAGGAAAACCAGTTAAATCAACAGACTGCAATAAATCTGCCCCAACTTTAGGAATACGTGACAAGAGAGGGAACAAGTCCCCAAGTCCCTCTGTACTAGTCACATTCTTAATTTGTTGGGCATAACGGTCTGTAATATTAAAATCAGCCATTATTTACCCCTTTCTTATTTTTTACCTCTTGAAACTTCCTCATTCGTTACTTTTTTAAGTATGCTGAACGGTTTTTACCACGGATAGAACCACCCACAAGAGTTTCAGAAAGCCATTGTTCAACGTTATAACGGAGGTCAAAGTCGTTATAGTTTTCCATGTTCAAATCTCCGATAAGTACGTACTCATCATGATTGTATACCGCTACCTCGTCTTTAGGCATCCAGACGCGTGTTTCGAGATTAACAGCACCAAACGATTGAGCGATTTGAGCCTTTGTCGCCAACTCGTTGAATCGTGAGCGTCCGTCTGTTCCTTTAGCTTTTCGCAACTCTGCAAAAGTTTGTGGACTCATAACAATTGTGATTGCGTCAGAAATTGAGCACTCGGCAACTGCGTCAGTGATACCCTCAAACAAATCTTTATATTGAATTTGTTTTGTCCAACCGTCTGTGGCGGTTTTCAAACCATAGAAACCATTAGAACCGTCAGCAGAACCAAGAATCATGTTGTATTCCACTTTTTGGATAACACGGTTTACCATTTCAGACATTACATATTCAGACAACGCACCTGAATCATTTACACCACGCACAGTTGCTTTATCCATTTGCAAGTATGCTTCTGCCATTTGTGGACGTAGTGAGCGTTTAGACGCTGTTTGAGCTTTGTTTTTGTCTGTACCTGCTTTGAAAGTACCTTGTAAGAAAGTATCATCTACACCGTCCTCTGCAAGTGTCAAACCTTGGAAGCGTGCTTTCATAGCACCGTCATAGATACCTGACTTACGAGCGTATTTTGAAGTGATAGACCCAAGAGAGTTAACAACATTCAAATCTGAACCATTAGCAAATTCACGCAAGAAACCTTGCTCTGGCATTTCAGCCATTTTTGAACCAAGTTCACGCATAAATTTAATTTCTACGTCTTCTGGTTTTTCGCTAGGAATTAAAGCCTCACGTTCTTTTTTAAGTTCTTCGCGTTCTTTGTTAAGTTCTTCTACTTTAGCTTCAAGTTCTCGAACTTTTACACCTGCTTCGATTGCTTGTTTCATGATTTCTTGTGTTTCGTTTGCACCCATTTGTTCTAATTCTCCTTTTTCTTCTTCTCTTACTTTTGTCACTTTAGCACCTTTATTGCTAGGTAACGGAGTTAGTGACACCTCTGTAATTGTAACATCTTTGTAGTAGCCTACTCCGTCAATTTCACGAGCTTTTACACCGTTAGCATTAAAGCCAACTGATAAGCCTGTTTCTTCGATTTTTTCGGCTGTGTATTGTTCTTCATCAACATAACCTGTCAAGATTACATTGTCCCCCTCGAGATGAACAAACCCTGAACCAATCTTCTCTCTATGGCGGTTTAGGATATCTACTCCGTCGCCTGCGTTAGCAATTGACTCAATAACCGTACCGTGAGAATCAATCGTTCCCAACGGGTTTGCTATTCCCCTTACTGCTTTTACTTTCAATATTTCCTCCTTTGGCAGTTGTTGATATATAAGCCACAAAGTTCTTTTGATTGAAAACGATATTCTTATCATGTTGTTTTAACAATGGTAACACTTTTTGAATTGCGAACGCGATAATAGTAACTTCATTACTTTGTCCATATAACAATTCTCTAGGCATTCCGTATTCACTCAACGCAATTTCGATTGCAAGGTTTGAGTCTTTTTGTAGCGAACCGCTATAATCTGGCTGAATCTGTTTGATATCGTCATCTGAACTGATAACCGAAACGCCATTGAACTCTCTAGCAAGTTGTTGTTGTTGTGTTAGACGTTCTCTAATTCTATCCCAAACTTCTTTCAAACCACTAGAAACTTTTGTTTTCCAATAGATTTTGATTTGGGCTTGTGAATCAAGTCGTCTACCAATTCCATTACTAGCCATTCCAAACATTACACCAAACCGTTGTGTGTTAGCTCCATAGAATGGGTTTAACAACATTTCATAGTCATTTGTTCTGATAGTGACTTCCCTGCGGTTCGGTTCTCTGACTACGATATTAAACTGGTCTGCGTTTACTCTTTGAGCGTAATACTTAAAACCACCATACCAAACGCGATATACTTCTTTTCCTTGTAAAGCCCAATAAAATAGGTCTTCAAGTTTAGACGCTTCGGAATAATCAACATTATCAAAATAGGAAACTAAGCCCAAGAGTTTACCCAATAACAAATCAGTTGTTGGGTCTTGGACCGTGAAAGTTGAAAAGCTCACATCTTCCGCTTTGCGCGTTAGATTGAATAAACTCATTCACTCCTCCTTATTTGAACTCTCCTGTTTTCGCGTCAAATTTACGTCCAAACTCTGCTTCGATTTCTGTAATATACATTGTATCAATTGGTAGGTTAAGTTTACCAAACTCATTTTTGTAATTGCGTAACATTCTAGGCGTCCGAACGTGGCGAACACTTACACCGTCAGAAACATACCAATGTTTTTCTTTACCGCTATTGTCTAGTCCTTTAATAAGGTACATTTGAATCATTCCTCCTGTTTGATTATTTTGATTTGAATTTCCAGTAACTGGTTTATTAAATAAGTCAAGTTCTGCCTGTCTGCGTCGTACTAAACCTTGTAAGACTTGACCGCCTGCATTACAATACTTCGGAATCATTGAAGCGACATAAGCGTGTGAGAACTCTGCCCAACCGTCAGCAATGAAAACATTACCACAATTATAAGCCAATGAAACTAAGGCGTCAAACTCATTTTGATTTGCTTTGCCTTTTACATAAGCGTCAACCATAGGTGCATACTTATTATTGATGTCAATCTCTAGCTGACTATCTGCTTGTGCTTGCGTCCATGTTGTTCCTGCTGTCACTCCATAATAACCCCAACCGATTGTGTACATTTGTTCCCACGGTACTGGTTTGTAAGCAGTCAAACGGCAACCCTCGAACTCTTTAATCAAACTCAAACCGTTTTGTGATACTTTGATGTTACCACCTCCATTTATTATTATTGTTTTTTTATAAGGGAACAACTAACCCAAACTTTCGCAATATGTCAAGATGTTATAAGCGTCTGCCATGTTGTCATCTTTGCAATTAGAATCAACTAAGCCTGTTTCTTTTAAAAGCTCAAGACTTTCTTTTTTGCGTTGTTCTCGTTTGCCTGAAATAAGATGATAGGCACACCACTTAGAGTTATCAATGAAAGTGTAACCATTTACTAGACCGTCAATAGCACCGATAAAATATCCGTTACAATTAGCCAATGTAATGCTGTGCTTTCTGCTTCTACCCATAATAGGAGTTTCAATGGCTAGATGATAATCTTTTAAATCAAACTCATCTATAATATCTTTAATTGCGTTTACAATGTCAAAAGTACGTTCCCACGCGTTTTTCTTTGCGTTATATGCTTTAATGGAACCGACATACAATTGTCCGTCTTTTCTAAAGGCGTACCCAGTTCCCTCGTCTTTCTTACTAGCTGTGCTAAAGTCAATAGCTAAGATTTTTTTCATTTCTACCCTCTTAAATAGGGAGGCTATAAGAAGTCACGACTGCATAAACATCTTCGCGTGTTTTGTCAATGTTGATACCGTAATCAGTTTTGTCAATAAATTCTAACACTTGTTTCAACTCTGCTTCATCATTAACAAAATAGATGTTTTTTTCTGCCATGCTTTTACCTCCCTCATTGATTATGGTATTATTATAGCATACCCATTTTTAGTTATGACTTTTATTGTACCTACAAAAGATTTAGATAGTTTACAATTTAATTAAATAATTTGTAACCAAAAAATAATATAATACTAACTATCAGCGTGGTTGAGCCATTCTTGTATTTTTGATCCTGATTTTTTTACTTGATTTTGAAAAATCGTATGTTATAATAAATATATAAAAATTGAATACGTCTAAGACTTGTCTGATGTCTTAGAAAGTGAGTATATGAAAACCGTACTGAATAAGGCGTGAGTAATGAGTTAGGCAAAGCGGTAGCCCTGTGTGATGTCACTGAAAGCAAGTTTCAAACGCTCCCCCCCAACATAGGCAAAGTTAAATAAGAAGTTGCCGCTTGGGTGTTCATCATAGCCTAATTGATGTGAGAATTAATTGAGTTACTAGCGCTGACATATTAATTGATTCAAGAGGGGGGGATAAAAACTTGCGTTTGCGTGGGTAGTTATGCCCTTTAGCAAAGTAACTAAAAAGAAATATTTGATAGCTTGAATTGTAATATTATTTCAGTTATAATTAAAGCATAGATAAAAAGAGAGAGGTAAACTAATATGTTTATTATTTATTGGATAATGTCAGCGATGTTTGGAATTATGGCTAGCGTAGACGGTTCACTCTATGGAGTTTGGTTTCTATGTTGCTTAGGTTGCTTTATCTTAGGTTTGGTAGATTTATTAAAAGGAGGTTATTGATTGACAATTTTATCAATTTTTGTCACTATGATTTTGACGATTATTTTTGTAGTTGATTTTTTACTTATAATCGCTCTCGTTATTACACTATGGAGGTTTTTCAAATGACAATTAAAGACGACATCAAAGCAATTAACAAAGACATCTTAAAAGCAAAGAATTTCAAATGGCAAGTTAAACGCGCTAAATATTGGCTAGTTAGATTAAAAAATATTTTTCCTGATTATGAATTTAAAACTTACTTTAAACCACTACGTGATAGAAATATCATTTTTATTGACTATAAAGTAAAAGAGGTTTACTAAAATGAAAGACTTATTTGAACGCGTCATAACGGCCAAAGAGTTACAAGAAAAAGAGGACTTCAAAGGAGGGAATGAGTGGCTTATAGAACACTTAATTCCACGAGGTCAGGCGGGTTTGACAATTGCACCACAGAAGTCTTTTAAAAGTTCTACTACGTTACAAATGGCGTTGAGTGTAGCTAAAGGTGTACCCTTTGGCTATTTTAAAACTAAAAAAGCGAACGTGCTTATAATTGACAATGAGGATACTGACTTCGTTCTACATCAACGGTTAAATGCTTATAGTGATGTTCCTGACAATTTGCATTTCATTACAGGGGGAATTTTTAAGCTAGACAATACAAACCACATGAATGGACTTTATAAGTTCATCAAAGAGAATAACATTAAGCTTGTTATCTTGGACAACTTAAAAGACATGCTGACAGACAGAAACACTCTAAATGATATGTCAAGTATGAATGATGTCTTGAATAACATAACACGCTTGAAATTGCTCCTAAATGATGTAACGTTCCTTTTAATTGCTCACGCTAGAAAAGACACGAACAATCAATCACTTGAGGAAAAGAGTTTTAGGGTTAGAAGTACACATGCCTTAGGTAGTTCGGCAATTGGTGCATGGTTTGAGTTCTGTTTATGTCTTAGCCCTAAAATGGGAAAGAATAGCAAGTATTCAATTTTAACTGTTGAGGCTCGTAACTACGCTTATGACAAAGAGGTTTGTCTGGGTTATGTAGCGGACCAATTCCAAATCATAGACCCCACAGGAAACAAACCTAAAGAGATACTAGAGGAGGAACAAAAAGAGGGGGAAGAATACGAGGAAACCAAAAACGACGCCGAAAGTCTTTTAACAGCGTTGCAACAAAAAGGAAAAGTAAAAGAAATTAACGATTAACCGTTTTGTCTTTGACATTGCGGTTTTTCTTTTGTATAATTAATTCATCAAGTTAAGAGAGGAAACAAAAAAATGAAAGTAGCACTTGAAACATTGAACAAAATAGCAGTAAGACTTCAACAAAAAGAATCAGTAACAGATATTGAAAAGGATATGCTTATAGGGCTTTTAAATAGCGTTTATAGCTATTATAAACAAATGGAGGATATTTCTATGCTAGATGTCTTAGTCGTTCTCTATGAGCGTTTAACAGGCGTTAAAGCAGACAAGAAAGAAGAAACGGAACGCTTCATTGAAAAGTTCACAGCAAAAGGGCTTGTTAAGTTATTAGACGACTTAGAACAAAAAGGGAAACGCCAAAAAGAAGGTAAAGTTGACGAGATGTTCATCAATGAAACAAGAATGTATTACAAAGTAGTAGCAAACAAAATCAAAGAAAGAGGTATTAAATAATGGCAATTGAGAAAGTGGTATATCATTATGACGACGGAACAAAAAGAGAATATCCACCACGATTGACAGACCTAGAACAGTTAGAGGAGTTTAGAAAGTCAAAAGCTGACATAAAAGAATTATATGAGTTCATGCAAGAACATCTAAGCAAGTTTGAGGCTAAGTTGTCACTATGCTTCAAGTATATGATTGACAATCTAGGTATGGAAGAACAGCAAGCAAACAACACTTTAGAATTTTGGTGTGATGAATGGGCATTACAAAACGTTCACTTTATCCTAGAGGGCGGGGAATGCAAAAAGTGTGGTAAACAATGTAATGCCAAAAAAGTCTTTTGTTCAGAAGAATGTTACAAAGATTATATTGAAATGAAACACAACTGTAATTGACATAGTTAAAAGAATTCGATATAATTAATTCATCAAGTTAAGAGAGGGTGACAGATGATATTTTTCTTTATAATTGTGTTGATTGAAACTTTAATATTATACTTGATTTTAGAAAGAGGTTAAAAAATGGCGCAAGATTATTATGCAAATAAGTACGGTATTCAATTAGAGGAGTTTTTGATTTGGGGTTCTGAATGGGACTTGAAATTCTGGCGATATAACTTCACAACTGGCCAAGGTTTTGCTTTAACAAACGCTTTGAAGTACATTGTAAGGGCTGGTAAAAAGCCTGATGAACCGTATGAAAAAGATATGGATAAATATGTTGACTACATAAATATGGCTGTCAAAATGGGCTTTACACAAGAGGAAGCGGAAGATTGGGTAGCACTTCAAAAATCAATCTTTGAGGAGTTCAAAGGAAGAAAAGCGGAACTTGAAGAACTTGAAAAAAGAAAGGAAGTGAAAGAAAATGATGAAATTCGTCGCCTTTAATAGACAAACATTTATGTGGTTTCATACTAAGGAGCAACTAGCGAACCACTTTAACATCACGGTTGCTTATTTAGATTTATGGCTGAACAAAAACAAGCCTTTAAACGGTTGGTTTGTGAAAGAGGTAAATTATGATTCTGAATTGGAACGACTTCAATAAATGGCGTGAAACTAGCTTAGAGTATCATAAAATGATAGGCGAACACAATTATACTAATGCACTAACGTTTTTTGAGTATGTAAGACAATACTTTAACGCTAAAGGCTTCCCACCTGCTGAAAAGAAAACAAAAACAGGCAGAAAAGGAAAATACACGCAAAAAGATAGACAAGAACAATTAAAACAAATACATGAATACATCGGAGGAATAAAATAATGGCTTTAACAATTAAACAACTAATTGAAAAACTTGAAAGAGTAGAGGACAAATCAGGGGACGTATATATCGAATTTCCGGGCGAATACTTGACAGTTGACACTGTGTTACTAGACAATGAGGGCGACATCAATTTAATTAATGAAAAGGCTTCACATCATTGTGATTGTCAAAAATGTAAAACAAGCGAAACAGAACTTTAATAGCTTAGTAATTGACAAAAGAAAGCAAACACGTTATAATTAGTTATACAGTTAAGGAGGAATAAAAAAATGTTGACTTTACTTTTAACAATTATATTTATTTGGCTTGTGTTTAAAGCCGTTGAAAATGTAGCTGAAGAACTTGGTAGATACATCAGAGAGCTCTTTAAATGGCTATGGAAAATGTACAAAAAACATATTAACAAAGGAGTGAGTCTATAATGGAAGGTAAAGTTCTAAAACTAATCAATGAAATCGAAGTACCAAAAAGTCAATACAACAACTTCGGAAAGTACAATTTCAGAAATAACGAGGATATTCAAACAGCTTTGAAACCTTTGTTATTACAGTATGGACTAATGGAAAAAGCTAGTACAGAAATGCTAGAAATGAACAACGAACTGATGTTACATGTCCATGTTGATATTTTTGACCCTGATAACCCTAACGACATTACAAGCGGTGACGGTTGGGCAGTCATTGACATCAACAAGAAAGGAATGGACAAAGCTCAAGCGACTGGGGCTAGTCAATCATACGCAAGCAAATATGCCTACGGTCAAGCGTTGAAATTAGATGATACAAAAGACGCGGATAGCACAAACAAAGGGCAAAACGTAGTTACACAACCAAAAGCACGACCTAAAGCGAACTATCAATACAAGTTAAGTGACTTGAAAAAAATGGTAGCAAACAAAGAGATGTCAAGCGACCGTGCCAATGAACTTTGCAAACAAGGAAAAGTAAATATGAATGCTTAACGCTTGACAAGATGAAGTAAATAAGTTATAATTAAACTATCAAATAAAGAGAGGAAAATAAAAAATGAAAATTATTGAAACTTTGAAAGTAAACGAAATTAATACAAAAGAAGTAGAAACAACAAAAGGAACTAAAAAAGTCCTATCATTTAAAGCATATCCATTTGAGCATTATATCGGAGGTATTTGGTTACCTGACAGCGTAAATTATGGCGACATCGTAACAGTATTTATTGACCAAATCAAATCCGAAACAAAAGGCGACAAAACTTATTATAATGCTTCGTATGCTAAAGTAACGCCTGAATTTAACTTAAACCGTGACAATAATGAACCACAAAACAATACGGTTGACTTATTTGGTGGAAGCGCTCCTGCTGATATCCCTGACGACCAATTACCATTCTAAAGGAGTTCAGTCATGGGATATGATTATGAAATGATACTTGATGAAGTAGACAAATTGAGTCTACAAGGACGAGTAGAGGAAGCAAAGGAACTTGTTAGAGAACTTGTTCCTCCTCTGTTCGCTATTGACTTTACTAACTTAATGGAATTAATTGAAAGGAATACATACAAACTATGAAAATCGCTAAAGAAACATTAAATGCACTTAAAAACATGCCTATTATCACTTTGAACGCTATCCACGATTTACTAGAAGTAAAACAGCATATTAACAACTATCAACGCAATACAAACAAAAAATACGGTCTAAACCTCGAAAAAGACGAAGCAATTAACCGTGAAATTGCTGACATGATTATTATTAACACGTTAGGAAAGCTCAATATGTTGCCTGAACAATCTTATTTCTTGCGTTTGGTACGTAATACCGAATCTAATAGCCATAAAGTTCGTAAGGCTGAAAAATTTGCTCAAAAAGCCAATTTAGTTGATAAAATCGTTGAAATGTTTGAATTTATCAATGATACTTCTATAATTTATTTTGATGAAACGAAACTATCCCACTTTATTAAAAAACAAAATGTCCAAAACTTTGAATATTTTGGTACTAGTGGACGAGAAGAGTGGTTCTTTAATCGTGTTAAATGGTTGTTAGATACTTATAAAGGAAAACAAAATGATTAACTTACAAAACAAAAAATTAGACATCAAAGAGTTTCTCGAAGATTTAGGCTTTACCGTTAGTTTGGACTATGAAAGAGAACCAACTGGCGTGATGTTTGCTGAAATACACCCTATTGTTAGTCAAGTAAACAACAATTCAGCCATTTATCAGTCGTTTAGAACGCTTGAAATTGAGCTTATGGTTATTTGTACCGAAGAAACAGAAAACAGCTTATACAGGGCTGTACAATTCTTGAGCGATGAGCATTACATCTATGCCAATACAATCACAGACAACACAAATATTATAAAATTAAGAGGTAACTACTATGATTAATGACAATACATTGAACTTTATCCGTTTCTCAAGTGGTTTCAATAACTTAAAAAAAGAAGAACTTGAAGCCTTTGCCGAAAATGAAATCTTTGAACTTAATGAGTATAACGCAAGTGAGGGAACACAAGGAAAATACTTCTATACTTTAGATGATGTCAACACAAACGGAACACTAAAAAGCTACATCATTGAATGCTTAAAACTTTCACTACAAACACGTTGGGGGAACAATTTAGAGTATCACATCGACCGTAAAACGAAATACTTAAACAAATTAACTGGAATGCAAGCGTAAGAAAGAAAGAGGAATAAAAAATGAAATTAAAAAAAGATATTGAACTACTTAGCGACACTTTGAAACTACATGATAAAAAAGTAGATGAACATTTTCCAAAAGACGAAAGTCAAGTACTTGCTTATGCTAAAGCTCAATACATTGATTTGTTTGCTATGCTTGAAGAAGTTGCTAAAGCATACGAGTTCTTAGCAAAATTAGCAAACGCGCCAAAAAAAGCCCTAGAAATTCTTGTTACAAACATAAACGAACATTCTGAAATGGTTGACGAAATCATGGACGATACCGATTATAAAAATTGGACTAAAGAAGAAGATGAACATTATACTGGTGTTTTCTACTATGACTTGCATAAAACAGTAGAAGAAACGATAGAAGAAATGAAGGAGGTGTAAAAATAGTATACGTTATTTATATTGTGTCATTCATCTTGTACAGTTGGTGCTTGATTAAAGTAGGAAAGAAACACGCTGAACGTAAAGATGAAATAAAGTTAGTTATAACTGGTAAACCTGAACAAGTTAAAAAAGCAATCGAAACTATAAACGAACAAAATTTAATTAAATAGAAAGCGAGGTCATTACTCTTCATTTACACGCCACTCAAACGAGTGGTTTTTTTGTTTGGTTGTTGATGAAGTACGCCCTACTATATAATACCCCTGTAAGCTCATAGATTGGCTTGTATTGAATTTTAGATAATTTCTAGGATAATGACAAGGAACAGACCTAAACACGCAAAATAAAACGATTTACGAGGAGTTACGGCATATTTTTTTCAAAACGAAAAACTGAAAAATAGATTCAAAAGAGTTAGGCTTGATAGAGAACCTGTCTCTTATACACATCTGACGCTGCCGACGAA